>Ga0210039_1000176_pt1 | contig 71424 bp, 73 predicted proteins | sample CryGeyCG2114_250_3_FD_185460 | JGI IMG/M metagenome (GOLD analysis project Ga0210039, IMG submission 185460) | Groundwater microbial communities from aquifer - Crystal Geyser CG17_big_fil_post_rev_8/21/14_2.50 (SPAdes) (version 2) | ecosystem: Environmental > Aquatic > Deep subsurface >...
CGAACCGAAGCGACCCTCAAAGCTTTTTCTGTCAAATTTTAGTAACTTCATTGCCTGCTATCTTTGATGTAAGATAACATATAAAATACTGAATTACAAGTAGTTGAGAACTAAATAAGTAACCCTATTTTAATATTCAAAAAATGATAGATTGAAATGAGCATAAGTAATTTAATGGCTTGATATGGTTTATGGCTAATTGATAAGTTTTAGGTCGAAGCGCCCTTGATCTATGCTAACATCAGGACAACCATCTACGGAAATTGTAAATTCAAATGTGCCTGAAATTATACTATTTACTAGATCCAGTTTTAATATTTCAACTTTTCCATCAAACTTTGTGTCTGGTTCGAAAACTATATCGTAGAGACAACCTTGATTAAAGTTGGCAAATGAGAAATTTCTTCTCTTTTCATTATCTTCTGAGTTGAAGTTATATACTCCAACTTTAATTTCTTCTCCTGAAATTGAGAAAGAAATGCGCTCATCAATTCCTGTTTTGAGATAACGAAACCCTCCTCCAATATTCAACACATTTGAAACTTGATGAATTGCAGTTAATTGAATAATATCATTATTTACTCGAATATCTCCATTAACAATAGCCCCAAAGGTATTTTGACCGGTCATGGTTATCGGTGGGAGTTCGGGTTTTGGGTCGTCTATTTTCAGAAAATCACATTGTACAGAGAGCAAGCTTAGGCTTAGCAAACAAATAAGGGATAGCTTTTTCATAAGTTTGTATTATTGCGTTAAAAGATAAAACAAAAGTAAATCATATTAAAGAAGTTAAAGATGAATTTACTGTTAAGTATTTCTAATTTGTCTTCTGATTGACGGGCAAGAATTTTAACAGTCATAAAAAAGTAGTTCGCATACATTAACCCATAGGTTAGGATATCAATCGCAAAATTGATTCTTTACTCTAGAAATTGCAGACCAAATTATTGAAGCGAATTATAAGAGTTTGAAGGCGATTGCTCAATAATACCAAAAGCTGATAAATAGGGCGAAGTAAAAGAAGATTTGTAGGAAGATGGAATAGATAAAACCTACAATATTGAACTTGATTAAAGTCTTGAACCAGCCTTGTTTGTACACATTGAGGAATGAAATATACACGTAGGTGCTGACCAAAATAAAGAAAAAACCCGCTGTAATCCATCGCAGTGCAGTATCTTCCATAAGTTTAAAAATAATGAGCAGACTTATGCCATACATCAAGTAGGCAAAGGAATGAACATGGAGCGCATGGACAATGTGCTTGATATAAAGGTGCTTTCTTCGAACGTAAATAAGCTTTAATACCCCAGCAAAAAGCGGGATGAGGATGAACATCATCAGTGGCAAATTGCCCAGCAAAAACCCTTTGAATCCTTGATCATTGACAAATATTTTTCTGATTTGAGCCTTAGCGTGATCATTCCTACTTTTTGAGAATAAATTGATATCAGAGTCGCCATTAGAGATAGAATCTATGAAGGCATCATTGGTCAGGCTTCTATCTCTCGCCAATCTATGGGCTTTTTCGATATAGGGTTCATCATTTGACTTGAGAAGGTCGAATGCATTAAACTGTACTCTCTGGTTCGTAATCTCCTTGCCGTAAGCACTGATTAACGAATCGTAAAGAATATCGAAGCTTTTTATCTCTTTGAAATTTTCCCTTAGGCTATCCGCTACAAAGCTTATTTTTAATGAATCAGGAATTGAATTGATATCGCTGTCATTCATTAAATCTTCTATTTTCGCAGTCGCAGGTACATCAAAGTCGTCATTACCCAAGTCTCTTAAATCGAAACTCAGTAAATAAGAAATCACAAAGAAATAAAATACACTGAGTACGAGGTAAAGGCGAACCGGATGAATAAAATGCTTGATTTTTCCGTCTTGAAAACGATTGGTGAGTTTGCCAGGGCTGAAAAGAAAGGGGCCTAAGCTGTGCGCTATTTTTGAATCAAGTCCTAAATAGTTATCGATGAACTCACTGATCAGAATACCGAAAGTAATATTATTGGTGGTATTCGATTGCCCACAAACCGGGCAAAAATTGAAAGATTCATCTAATTGACTTTCGCAGTTGCTACAATGGGTACTTCTGCGGCTTTTGGCTTTCATCAATAATAGTTTTGGGATAGATCAAAGATAAAGGCAATTTGTGATTAGCCAAATTTGTAGAAATAAAAAAAAGCCGGAACGAATCCCGACTTTTAGGTTAAGCAAAGCTTAGGTGAAAGGTCTTTATATCATATCGAGCATTACTTGCGCTCTCAAATGGCTGAATTTATTGTTTCTATCATCCAATTGTAGCAACTGATACTTTATGGATTGATAAAGGTTGGCATTGTTTGATGAGTAAATGATTCTTTGAACTGGGCCTTCAGTAATTTCAACCCTATTTTGTTGCTGGTCATAAATAATGCCTGCCCAATGCGTGTCCTGAACGCCATATTTATTCCTTACCAGTTTAGCGATTTCATAATCGGTTAAACTAAAGGCATTTTTTTGCTCAATCACTCCTAGAAAAAACTCATTCTTTAAAAAATGGAGCTGTAAAACGCACTGAACATTACCGATAGTGATTCTGTAAAAGAGTATGGAATGTTCATTCAAGAATTTTTCCTTGGTAGAGTAATTCGGCTTGCCGAGATGCTTAATGGCAGCTTTTTGAGTTGAACCGAAAGACAGACCATAAAACCTGATTTGTCTTTCAGTACTAAGGCTATTAATATCCCTTTGGCGGATGAGGTTGAGTATGCGCTCCTGACTATTCAGGAAATTTCTCCCTTCATAGAAGTCCCTTCGGCTTATTTTATACCGATGGCTTTTCTTTCGAAAAGTGAATATAGTGCTCCACAAGGAGTTTACATTCAGTTTCATTACGCAAGTGTTTAGGTTAAAAGTACCGCTCATTTTTTGCTAAGCGGAATTGAATTAAGACAGAACTCTCAACAATTCCAAATATTGAGCCTTTGGAAAAAGTGAGTTTAAATCATTTAAACTCACTTTTTTCAAAATTACAGCTAACGTTTATATGTAAAACGCATAAAAGTGAGTGCATAAAATTTTCTGAATTTTATGCATTTTCTGATTTCAAGCCTTGGTTTTCACTTTAGACCATGATTTGATTTGCCAGTAGATATTGCCTGTGGTCAAATGGTTGCCCGCTTTATCATGTACTTTTACCTCGCAATTAACCACTACAGCATCCTTGGCCGCAATGGGATCTATTACCTCATTTTTCAACCACTCGTCAGTCACGGAAAATTCAGCATAGGCGTCCATTTTACCTTGATAATGATAGTTCATTTCCATTTTTTGCATGATGATCCTGTATTTTTGAGGGTCCAAGGTCGAAAGCAAAACTATACCCGTGGTAAATTCTGACACAGTGGCGAGTCCGCAAGCATGCAGCCCTTTGATATGGTTGAAGTTCGATCGCTTGTAGGGGAAGATGGTTTTTACGCTTTGATCTTTGATCTCCACGATCTTGATGCCGTGCGGTTTGTTAAAGGGGATCATCCTTAAGAGGCCGAAATTAAGGAGGGATAAGTGAGTTTTAGAGGTCTTTGCTTTTTCAAGCATCTTCGCTGGTTCGAACATGGTCTGATATTTTTCAATTAATTTAGGCAAGTTTCTTTAAAAGTAGTGTTCATGTTGAGTTTTTGGGAAAGACAGTCGTTTTTAGATTATGACTATATAATCATTGGGGGAGGAATTGTCGGGCTTTCTACCGCTATTTCGATTCGGGAAATCAACCCTAAAGGCACCATAGCCATTTTAGAGCGGGATACATTCCCTTCGGGTGCAAGCACAAAAAATGCAGGATTTGCATGTTTTGGTAGCCTCACGGAAATCCTCAACGACATGGATTTAATGAGTTCATCTGAGGTGACCGATTTGGTAGAATTCAGATGGAAAGGCTTAGAATTGCTCCGAAAGCGATTGGGCGACAAAGAAATCGGTTTCAAAAACCACGGTGGCTATGAACTTCTATTTGAAGATGACTTAAATGCCCTTCAGTCAATGGAGAAAGTCAATGCGCTGCTCAAACCGCTCTTCAATCAACCTATTTATCAAGAAAGGAAGGACTTAATTGCGAAGTTTTGCTTTAGTGCCTCGAAAGTAAAAAGCTTGATTTATAATCCGTTGGAATCTCAGATTGATACGGGCAAAATGATGAAGAATTTAGAGGCTTTAGCGCAACAATTGAAAATCAAAATCTTTACCAATTGCGAAGTTCAAACTTTTAATGATGGCTCCGATGGCGTAGAAGTTTTAATTAAAGGCGATGTAACTTTTAAGGCCAAGAAACTGGCGATTTGCAGCAATGCATTCACAAAGAAATTACTCCCAGAAACCGACTTAGTACCGGGGCGTGGGGTAGTGCTGGTGACCAAGCCGATTGAAAACCTACCATTCAAAGGGACTTTCCACTATCAAGAGGGTTATTATTACTTTAGAAACTTCAAAGACCGGGTGATTTTTGGTGGAGGAAGGAATTTGGATTTGAAAGGAGAGGAAAGCACCGAGTTTGAAATCAAGGAATTGATACTTGAAAGACTAAAAAGTGATTTAAGCGAAGTTATTCTGCCAAACACGCATTTTGAAGTAGATTATGCTTGGGCGGGGATCATGGCTTTTGGCAAAACAAAGCAACCCATTGTGAAAAAACATAGCCAGAATATTGTCTTGGGTGTGCGACTTGGCGGCATGGGGGTTGCCATTGGCAGTAAAGTTGGTGAGCGATTAGCTGCAATGGTGTTCGAATAAAATAAATCTTCTTATCTTCAAAACTTGACACTAATAGAACCATGACTAAAGTCTATAAACAGCCGACTCTATTTCAGGCTTTCATACCCATTATCTTTCTTGTTGTTGCCTTATTTATCAATGTTAGGATATTTGGCGATGCTTCATTGGATGGTTCAAACCAAATCATTTTAATCCTGGCTGCAGGAGTGGCAACTTTGGTCGCGCTTAGGCTGGGCTACGATTGGGAGAAGATTCAGAGGGGAATTGTTAAGAGCATAAGCTCTGCCATGGCGTCCATTCTAATACTGTTATTAATCGGTTCTTTAGCTGGTACTTGGCTGCTGAGCGGAATTGTTCCTGCCATGATTTATTACGGCCTTCAAATTTTAAATCCTACAATTTTTCTATTCGCAGCCTGTATCATTTGTTCTATTGTTTCAATGGCCACGGGCAGTTCTTGGACAACATCGGCTACTGTAGGGATTGCCCTAATTGGTATCGGTCAGGCATTGGGGATTAATGAGGGGATGATTGCAGGAGCGGTACTTTCAGGCGCTTATTTTGGTGATAAAATGTCACCACTTTCTGATACCACCAATTTGGCACCGGCCATGGCTGGTACAGACTTGTTTACTCATATTCGATATATGGTATACACAACTGTTCCTTCAATTTCAATTACGCTTATTTTATTCCTGATTCTTGGCTTTGTAAATGGCGGAGATGGAGCGGTAACGGAAACAGGAACTATTTTAACCGCTATATCCTCTAAATTCAATATTTCTGGCTGGCTTTTTCTAGTGCCTGTTGCAGTAATCGTAATGATCGTAAAGAAAATGCCCGCGGTTCCGGCCATACTAATTGGAGCTTTGTTAGGAGCTGTTTTCGCCCTTATTTTTCAGCCAGATGTGGTGCAAAGTGTGGCGAACTACGAAGGGGCAAGCTGGGAAATTACTTTTGTTGGAATAATGAGATCGCTGTACGGAGACATTAGTATTGTTACAGGCAATGCAATCGTGGATGAACTTTTGACTTCGGGAGGTATGCATGGCATGCTCGGTACTGTTTGGCTAATATTATCTGCTATGATTTTTGGTGGCGTAATGGAATCTACTGGGCTTTTGAAAAGAATTGCAGAGGCAGTAATTGCAAGAGTTCATTCTACAGGGTCAACAGTTGCGGCAACCGCTGCGACAACCATGTTTTTTAATGCAACGGCTTCCGATCAATATTTGGCCATTGTAGTGCCAGGCAGAATGTATGCTGATATTTATAAAAAGAAGGGGCTGGCGCCAGAAAATTTATCGAGAACCTTAGAAGATTCAGGCACGGTAACCTCTGTTTTAGTGCCTTGGAATACTTGTGGCGCCTATCATTCCAACGTATTGGGGGTGGCTACGCTAGACTACGCGCCTTACGCCTTTTTCAACATCATAAGTCCGTTGATGACCGTGGCTTTCGCATACTTGAATATTAAAATCAGAAGGATTCTTCCTAAAAAAGCCGAAACGACTGAAACCGCAGCATGAGTTTTCAAAAATCAATAAGTAAAGAGGAGTTAATGGAGTTACCACTTTCTCAATATGAGGGGAAAGTGGTGATTGCGGCATCTGAAGAAACAATCCGAGGGGCTTTGAGAGAAATAAGCCAATTTTCGGTGGTCGGTTTCGATACTGAGGCCCGGCCTACCTTCAAAAAGGGCCAAATCCGTCAAATTTCGTTGATCCAAATTGCGACCGATGATAAAGTATATCTGCTCAGGATTATGCAAACTGGCTTAATGGACTGCATTGTCGATTTTATGGAAAACCCAAATATCGTTAAGGTTGGCATTGGACTCGATGATGACTTTAACTTGCTCAACAGGCTGCGCAGGTTTGATAAAAGAGGCTTCCTTGATTTGAATATTAGGTTTAAAGAGATTGGTGCCGAAAATATTGGCGCTAGAAATTTGGCTGGAATGATGCTGGGAATAAGAATTTCTAAGTCTGCACAGACATCAAACTGGGAAGCAGAGGAATACACGGACAAGCAAATCAGCTATGCGGCAACTGATGCATGGATTTGCTTGGAGATTTATAGAGCACTTCAGGACTTAGGTTTCGAATAAATTTATTTTTTCATATGCGCAGATTAATCCAAGTCACTTTAGGCCTTTTTTTACTGACACAATCCGCTTTGGCTTTCCAAAATGATGCTTTCTTCAATCGCTACTATCAAATGGCCGATGAAAGCTTTAATCAAACAGAAGCGTTTGAAACCGTGGCTTTTGTGGAGAAATTTTGGAGACTTGCTGGAAATGAAGGCTTCAATAAAAGCATCTATCATGTAGTTGAAAAACTGAAATCGGCTGGTTATGTATTGGAAGAAAATGCAAAACCTACCGATCGATTTACCTACCGCATTGAAAAGCGAGAAATGAAAGGCACCACCTGGGAACCAGTTTCGGGTGTTGTAAAGCTGCAATCGGGAGAGGAGTTGATGAACTTCAAAACTAATTTCAACATGATTGCTTCGCATTCCTATGGAACTAGTGGCGATCAAACATTTGAAGTCGTTTATGTCCCGAAGTTTTCCAATGAAGTGCTAAATGGCCTCGACTTGAAGGGGAAATTAGTTTTTGCAGAAACAAGTCCTGGGGCGCTTTTTAGAGAGGCCGTTCAAAAACATGGAGCTGCAGGAGTGATTACTTATCGCGTACCAGGGTTCAATCAACCAGAAAAGAATCAAAATTCAATTTCTTTCACAAGTATTCCCCGTGATGAAAATGCACAATCTTTCGGGGTGCTGCTTTCCTTTCAAGCCTTTGAGATTTTGAAAAACGAATTGCAAAATGGTCGAAACCAATTGACTGTTAACCTCGAAACCAAAGTGTATCAGTCAGAAGAACTTACTTTGGTGGCAGAAATTAAGGGCAGCAAATTGCGCGATGAACGATTTGTTTTCAGCGCCCATGTACAAGAACCAGGTGCCAATGACAATGCCAGTGGGGTAGGTGCTTTAGGGGAAGTAGCTTCAGCAACGGCAAGATTAATCAAGGCTGGTAAAGTAAATCCAGAAAGAACTATCACCTATTTATTTGGGGATGAAATTGTATCTACAGGTCGCTATGTTCAAGAAGATGCGGAAAGGGCAAAAGGGATTAAGTGGGGAATGAGTTTGGATATGGTAGGGCAAAATACTGATTTAACTGGTGGTACCTTTTTGATTGAAAAAATGCCAGATCCGGCTACCATTTGGACGCGCGGAAATGAGAAACATACCGAGTGGGGCGGAGATGTAATGACTAAGGAGCAACTCAAACCACACTATTTAAACGATTTAGCGATTTCTGTCTTTCAGCATATCGGGGAACAAAAAAACTGGGTGGTAAAATTTAATCCTTTTGAAGGAGGAAGTGACCATGTTCCATTTCTGCGTGGGAATATCCCAGCGGTTTTACTTTGGCATTTCACCGATCAATTTTATCACACCGATCAAGATCGTATTGATAAAGTTTCTGCCACGACACTGAAAAATGTAGGCATTGGTGCAATGTCTATTTCATTATTACTCACCGAGAACAAACCAGAAACGGCTGAGCTACTTTTGGGGCGAATTGAGAGAATTGCTAGCACCAGATTGAAAGAAGAGGCGGAATTAAGTAAAACAGCTTTAGCCGAAGGAGGAGTGATTGGCGATGAACAATATATTCTAGCCACTTGGGCTGAGTATTATCAAAATGTCATTGTGACTATTGGGGATTTAAATCCTGAAAATGATATGGAATTCAACTCAAAGTTGGCCGAAGTCAAAGTTAACTTAACTAAACTCACAGAATCCTTAATCAATAGTTTGAAGTGAAAACCAAAATCAAGTAGCCACTTCAAAATTATCCACCCTTTCTTCCTCGGTAGATTCCGCTTCTTCTTCTCTCAGATAGCGATTGAGCTTTTTTCTGATTTCAGGAGCGGAAAGATTGTTGTCAATTTTACCATTTCTGGCAATTGACATTTGACCGGTTTCTTCGGAAATAATGAGGATTAGGGTGTCAGTGGCTTCTGACATTCCCAAAGCGGCCCTGTGTCTCAATCCCCATTGTGCGGGCAGGTTGTCCCTTTCACTCACGGGCAACAAGCACCTTGCAGCTTTTATTCTTCCTTCATAAAGAATTACGGCACCATCGTGTAAAGGGCTGTATTTGTTAAAAATTGAAATGAGTAATCTTTTCGAGATAAAAGCATCTAATAAATCTCCCGAATCGGCATAAAACTTCAACTCAGTATTTCTAGAAAAAACCATCAAAGCACCCGTATTGGATCCTGATAGACTTTTGGCCGCTTCAATCACGGCTGTGATATTCATATTGATTTTAGGTCGTCTCTTTCTCCAGATGAAAATGGATTCTAAGATGCCACTATTCCTAAAGGAGGTTTTGCCGAGTATCAACAAGAATTTTCGAATTTCTTGAGAGAAAATAATGATAGCCGCGAGCACTCCCACGCCCATAAATTGACCTAGAATACCAGCTAGTAATTCCATTTGGGCAGCTTTCACCACCAAATAAATAAGGTATAGCGAAAGAAATCCAACCAAAACCCGTACCGCCACGCTACCTTTTAGGAGCTTATACACTTGGTAAAGTAGTACGCTCACCAAAAGGATGTCGACTATATCGACCCATCTGATGTCCAGAAATCCAAGTTTGAAAGCGTATATCACGGATAAATTGATTTAAAAAGTTGTATTGTTTCCCTTGCTTCTTTTACGTCATGAACTCTTAAAATGGATGCTCCATTGATGAGTGCCGCCATATTGGCTGCTGTGGTGCCATTCAATGATTCCTCTGGAGTAATCCCCAACGTCCTATAGATCATGGATTTTCTTGATAGACCAACGAGTAAAGGTAGTTGCAATGTTTTAAAATAGTCCAAATTTTGCAAAATCTCATAGCCTTGCGCTACTGTTTTTGCAAATCCGAAGCCTGGGTCTAAAATGATATCGTTTACCCCTTTTGCCTTCAGTTGACTGACCTTTTCTGCGAAAAATAGCGCAATGTCCTTTAGTAAGCTGTCATAGGCGGTAAGCTGAACCATGTTTTGGGGCGTTCCTCTCATGTGCATCAGCACATAGGGCACTTTTAATTGAGCCACAGTATCGAACATTTCATTATCCAGACTACCACCGGAAATATCATTGACCATGCAAGCGCCAGATTCAATCGCAGCTTTTGCAACCTCACTTCTAAACGTATCGATTGAAATAAATGCGTTTGGGAATTCTCTTATTACGGCCGCTATGGCTTTCGTTACTCGCTGGCGTTCTTCCGCGATGCTAATATCAACTGCGCCCGGCCTTGACGAGTAACCTCCAATATCAAGAATCAATGCACCTTCTTCGAGCATTTTTCGGGCAGCTATAATAACCTCTGATTCCCTTGATTGTCTACTTGCAGCATAGAAACTATCAGGCGTTACGTTCACTATTCCCATTACAGCAGGGGTTTCGAGTGAAACCAGATTTCCGCGCAAGTTCAATGTATTTTTAACCTGAAATATTTTATCTTTCGCTTTCAATAAATTCCTTTAGCACTAAAACCAACGATCTTGGAGGAGCAAACCATAGGCGAATATAAGCAAGTTATAGAGGCCTGTAAAGACATATTTTTGAAGAAGACAAAGGATTACGGAACAGCTTGGCGAATCTTGCGACTGCCTTCGATCACTGATCAGATTTTTATAAAAGCCAAGCGAATTCAGTCCATACAAAACAAAGGAAACCAGAAGGTTGAAGACGGAATTACAGGCGAGTTTATTGGGATTATCAATTATTGCATCATCGCATTAATCCAAATGGAACTTCGCGAAACTGATCCTTTTGAGTTGGATGTTGAAACGATTGAACCACTATACGATCAGAAAGTAAAGTCTACTTTTGAGCTATTGATGGATAAAAATCACGACTATGGTGAGGCCTGGCGCGATATGCGCGTAAGCTCTATGACCGATATTATCTTAATGAAACTGCTTAGAGTAAAGCAGATTGAAGATAATCAAGGGGTTACGATCATTTCTGAGGGTATTGATGCCAATTATCAAGATATGATCAACTATTCAGTTTTTTGTTTGATTTTAATGGGCTTTGCCAAATTATGAAAGTATTCAACAGTGTTGCGCGATTTATTGTAGGTGGGCTTTTTATCTTTTCTGGGTTGATAAAAATCAACGATCCCGTTGGTACTCAGATCAAACTTGAAGAGTATTTTACAGTATTCGCTGTAGATATTGCTCCGTTTTTCGAGTCTCTTAAACCATTGGCACTATTCCTCTCGATATTCCTTTCTACCTTAGAAATCGTTTTGGGGCTTGCCGTGCTGTTAAAATATAAACCAAAGCTTACCACGAGTTTGCTGTTGGCAATCATACTTTTCTTCACCTTCCTCACTTTCTATTCGGCTTATTTCAATAAAGTAACAGACTGTGGTTGTTTTGGAGATGCTATCAAATTAACGCCTTGGCAGTCTTTTATCAAGGATATTGTTCTGCTTGCTCTGATTCTAGTACTCTTTATAAATCGAAAGAAGAATGAGGTTTTATCAGGGTTGAAGGTAAAATCTATTGCCCTTGGAGGTTCACTGGTTTTCTGCTTGCTGGTGTCTTATTTAGCCATTACGCATTTGCCATTCATCGATTTCAGAGCTTATAAAGTGGGTACAAGTATTCCAACAGCCATGTTGCCTCCCGCTAACGATCCGAATGAAGTACCGAAAATAACCAACTTTGCCATTTGGAGCGATACCGGTGATGAAACTCAAAATATACTGACAGGCACAAAGCTGCTCGTAGTAATTCATGAGGCAGAGAAGACAGACTTGAAGGCTTACCCTGATTTAATTTCGCTGATAGCAGCTGCCAATAAAAGTATGGAAATCATCGCAATTACTTCATCTTCTGGGGCACAGTTCGAAGCATTAAGGCATGAAGTACAGCTGGCCATTCCGTATTTTTACTCTGATGCGACCCTTCTAAAAACAATGATCAGGTCAAATCCCGGATTGGTGCTGCTTGAAAATGGCACCGTAATTAAAAAGTGGCACTATAATGATATCCCCGCTGCGCAGGACATATTGGATGAACTCAGGTTATGGAAAAAAGTAAGAAGATCTATTTAGTTGGACTTCCGGGCGCTGGTAAAAGTACTTTGGGTAAAGAACTAGCAGAATATCTTGGTTATGTGTTTGCGGATTTAGATTCGGAAATAGAAAATGCAGCAGGAATGACCATCCCTGAATATTTCATTCATCAAGGAGAGGGTAATTTTAGGATAATGGAAAAGGAAACGCTCCATTCCTTTGCTTCGAAACACGATAGTTTTGTGCTGGCTACGGGGGGAGGAACACCTTGTTTTCATTATAACATGGACTTCATGAATGAGACCGGCTTAACCATTTTTTTAGATGTCAGCGCAGGTGATTTGGCCCTACGGATTCTTGATCAAGGGGTAGAGAATAGGCCACTATTTAAAAGCTACGACCACCAAGATTTGATCCAAGAAGTAAGGGATTTGGCGGAAAACAGGATGGATTTCTACAATCAAGCTCAAATAAAAATAAGAGACAACCGTATCACATTGGATAAGATCATCTCCTACTTATAATTGAAAGCCTCAAAAATTTAGCCCGAAAGTTAACTGAGTGCTGGTGATATTATGATTAATAATTGCCAATGGAGATGCACTAGCATCTGCAAGGCGATAACTCCTGAACGATTGATCATATTGAGTGTTCGAAACAGAGAGGTCGAAAAAATATTTGCCCATATTTACACCAACACCTCCAGAAAAAGTCGTTCTAGACCTGTCTAAATTAACATCATCAAAATTGTCTTTGTAGGGGTCTCCTTGCTTTGCATAGCCTAGTCTCAGCCTAAAAATTTCATAACGATATTCCCCTCCGATTTTAATATTGGTAACGGACTGGTAAATGTTTTCAATCGTACGGTTGTCGTTGCTAGGTGAAAAGTCCGCAGAAGACACATTCGCGTTTCCGTAATTCAAATGCTCAATATCGGCAGTAATGAAACCGTTTTTATTGAAGAATAGGGCAAATCCTGCGTTTATCTTTGAGGGCGTTTTCAGGTTGAAATTCGAAACAAAAATGTCAGTCGCTGTTTCGAGCCTGTTCAAAACAGTATCTTCCAAAATGAGTCTATTTCCATTGTCGTCCACAAAATTGGCAACATCATAGTTGTTCCAGTCAGAGATATAGATATTGTCACCTTCCTCGTCAAAATTGTAATAAGTTGGAGAAGTGTAGGAAAGTCCTAATCTAACGGCATTCACTGGTCTGGCAATAAATCCCAAATTGAAATTGATACCAGTTCCATTTACGTCTAGTCTTTCATCTATAAGGAATAAATTGAGCGGTTCATTTGAGAAATCCTCACTAAATACCCTGCTGTTACTGTAATTGGCTGACGTGATTCCTAAGCCCCCACCAAAATAGAATTTGTCTTTATAATTCGCCCCATAGGCAATGTTGACTTGATCGGTAAACCCTGTTGTTCTTATACTTTCTGTTTGTAAAGGAAAACCGAGCACTGGAGAATGGTAGAAAGTCTCGTCATTAGGATCAGGATTAATAATATAATGATCATACCCTACTTGAGCAATGCCTTGCAGCTGCGTTGGGAAAAATAAGTCTGCTTGCTGGAGCATCGCATCAATAACGGAGCTACCATTATTGTTTCCGCTTATCAACACATTCCTTTTAAAGTTATTGGTGCGATTGTAAGTGATGCCTAAAGTTCCACCCCTAAAATCCCCTGGCACCAAGTCGCCCTTGCCAAAGTTGATAGCAACACCAAGATTTGTGATGGAGAATTTATTTGCTTCATCCTTATTGGAAAGTCCAAAAGAGTTGCCGTCAGTTTGCACAGAGCTTAAGCCAGGTGTAAAGATAAATTGTGATCTATTAAAGAAGCCTAAACCCGCGGGGTTAAGGAAGGTGGCGCTCAGGTCTCCTCCCAACACCGAGCCAGAGCCACCTAAAGCGGTAATTCTAGCCGAACCAAAGTTCTGAAGTTGGCTGTATCTCAAAGCATCATTGTAATAGCCAAAGGAGCCAGGTTCAATTTGTGCTTTGGAAGTTTGCATCAGGCAGACCATGCCCATGCTTACTAAAATAAGCTTATATGTTAATTTCATTTTATCGAGTTTTTGAGTGTAGACTAATTACCTCTTCCGCTTCTAGATGAACTTGATGAGGAAGATGATCTGCTTGAACTTGAGCTTGAACCACTACTCCTAGAAGAACTTGAACTAGATGACCTAGAAGAACTGCTTCCTATAGAGCCAGAAGATCTGCTAGAACTTGAATTGCTTCTGCCGCTTGAGAAACCTGAACTTCTTGAACTGCTGCTCCTTGAATTATTGAAAGAGCTGTTTCTACTGCTGCTCGATCTGGAGTAGTTAGGCGTTACCGTTCTAGATGAGCTTGATCTTGAGAACAAGTTACTTGAGCTGCGCGCTGAGCTTGTATTCAGGGTTGATGATCTACCAACTGTACTTGTGTTTCTCACACTGTTATTTCTAACACTTGATGATCGGGTTGAGCTAGGGCTGCCAGAGAACTGATAGGCGTTTGTACTAACCCTTGAGCTTCTTGAAGGTGCTACTCCAGTCGAAGATGCACGCGAACCTCTTGATACATCATTAAACGAACTAGACGAAATTCTTGAACTTCGGGAATTGGGTGAAGTCGAAGCTAATCGCCCAGATCTTGTGGAAGGAGATGTTCCGTTAATTGCATCGGTCCTTACACTGCTCACGCTGGTTGAGCTAACTCTTCCACCTCTAGTAACAGTTCGTCTGTCGGCATTCCCAAGGTCTGAGTTATTTATAAATATGACATTGGAAGCATAGTAATTATTAAAACCTCCGAATCTATTCCAACCTCCGAAATTATTCCAGCCCCAAGGTCTACCAAAGCCAATAGAACTGTAATAGGAGTTGTAAAATCCACCACCGAAAGAGCTATATCCCCAAAATGGATCAAAGAAAGGATCGTAAAAGCCATATGGATTTAAGTTGACGGCCCTCATTCCGAACCCAAAGAAAGGTGAGATTCCGAAACCGAATGAGGAAAAGCCAATATCGAATCCAACCCTAGGGCCGAAGGCGTTAAAAGACCTAGAAAGCCTTCTACTAGAATTAGTCAAATAATTGTTCATCCGAGCATTGCTTCCTAAATAATATTGATCATACCAAGCCAGCTGAAATTGAAAATCGAAATTGACTAGTTGATTGAATGAGTTTCGATCCCAATCCGTTTGCCAATCTAGAGGTAATTCGTAGTAAGCCAAATGATTGTTTTCGTAGTCATAAACGAAATCATCATAATTCAGCTCAGATGGTTTAGTTACCCTAGCTTCCTGGAAATAGACCACTTCGTCTTCAACTCCATTGTTATACTTGCTCACCAATTGTGCATCAACGCTTTCATTCGAAAAATCAGAAGTAACTAATGCCTTTTGATTGGAAGAAATTACTTCTTCGGGGTTTTGAACAATCGTTGGTTTTTTGGCTCTATCCGATGCCGTAAAGTATACGTCATCGTATTCTTGGTTTTGTTGTAGTTGGTTTGGTGTGCATGCAAAAACTGCAAGCATGCTAAGTGGTGCCATTAAAATCGGGATGTAGTTTCGCTTTTTCATCTTTATACCTTTCTGGCTTTTTAAGTTAATGTGTATTTATCAATTTCGGTCGATAAAATTAAGGAATGCTCTATCTTTGCTTCCAATATTTTAACATCCATTAACAAACAAGATTCATACCAAAGAAGTGATATGAGCAAAGGATTACCAAAAAGAAGTGAAGATTATTCGTTATGGTACAACGAATTGGTAAAAAGAGCGGATTTAGCCGAAAATTCTCCAGTGCGAGGCTGCATGGTGATAAAGCCTTATGGTTTTTCCATTTGGGAGAAAATGCAAGCTGAGTTAGATCGAATGTTCAAAGAGACAGGCCATTCTAACGCCTATTTTCCGCTTTTCATTCCTAAATCATATCTAAGTAAAGAAGCAGACCATGTTGAGGGCTTTGCCAAGGAATGCGCTGTAGTAACACATTATCGCCTCATGAACGACCCCAATGGCAAAGGCGTTGTGGTCGACCCTGATGCAAAACTTGAAGAAGAACTGATCGTACGGCCTACATCAGAAACAGTGATTTGGAGCACTTATAAGAACTGGGTACAATCTTATAGGGATTTGCCTTTGCTTATTAACCAGTGGGCCAATGTGGTAAGGTGGGAAATGAGGACTCGTCTTTTCTTACGTACTGCAGAATTCCTTTGGCAAGAGGGGCATACCGCTCATGCCACCAAACAAGAGGCAATCGATGAGTCAATCCAAATGATGAACGTTTATGCTCATTTTGCGGAAGAGTTTATGGCCATGCCGGTGGTTCGTGGAGTTAAGTCAGCAAGTGAAAGGTTCGCTGGAGCTTTGGAAACTTATTGTATTGAAGCGATGATGCAAGATGGCAAGGCGCTTCAAGCAGGTACTTCACACTTCTTAGGTCAAAATTTTGCAAAGGCTTTCGAAGTAAAGTTCACAAGCAAAGAAGGCGTACAAGAATATGTATGGGGAACATCATGGGGAGTAAGCACGCGATTGATTGGTGCTTTAATCATGGCGCATTCAGATGATCAAGGACTTGTATTACCTCCTAAATTGGCACCTATACAAGTGGTGATTGTACCTATATATAAAGGAGAGGAGCAGTTGCAAGTGATTGCTGAAAAAGTTACTGAACTTACTAAGGGCTTAAGGAAGAAAGGAATCTCCGTGAAATTTGATGACAGAGATACTTATAAGCCAGGATTCAAATTCGCTGAATGGGAATTGAAAGGGGTGCCAGTTCGTTTGGCCATTGGCCCTAAGGATTTAGAGAATAACTCAGTTGAAATTGCAAGAAGAGACACGGGAGAAAAGGAATTGTTCAGTTTAGAAAATAGCTTAGAAGATAAGATCGAAGCACTACTTGACGATATCCAAGCTTCTATATATAAAAAGGCCTATGATTTCAGGGCTGAAAAAACAACTGTTGTGAATTCATATGAGGAGTTCAAGCAAATACTCGATGAAAAAGCAGGCTTTGTTTCGGCCCACTGGGATGGAACTGCTGAAACTGAGGAGAAAATCAAGGAAGAAACAAAAGCAACAATTCGATGTATTCCTTTAGACCAACAAGCTGAAGAGGGCAATTGCATTTATTCAGGTCAACCATCAAAGGGCAGGGTGTTATTTGCGCGGGCTTATTGATTTAGGCCGATAAAAAATGATATATTGAGAGGATTATAACGGAATAGAATGGGAGACTGGATCACAATTATTTTACTCATCATTACAGGACTAATTTTGATCCTGGTAGAGGTGATTTTTATTCCGGGCACTACCATTGTAGGCATTGTAGGCTTCATCATTACCTGCGTTGGAATCTATATTACCTATGAGGAGCATGGTGCTACGGCAGGCAATTATGTATTGGCTGGCTCAGGTCTACTTTCTGTTTTAGGTTTAGTATATAGTTTTAGGTCAAAAAGCTGGAATAAGTTTTCGTTGAAAGACATCAATAATGGCAAAGTGAACGAAGGTTATTCTAACGATCTTTCTGTAGAAATAGAAGGAGTGGCCATTTCTGACTTAAAACCGATAGGCAAGGCAGAATTCAACAATAAGGCGTACGAGGTGAAGTCTAAAGGCGAGTTTATACCCGCAGGAAATAAATTAAAGATTATCCAAATTGAGGGTAATCGAATCATAGTTGAATCTTTAAATAATTAGATATGCAAGATTATATAGTACTGATTGCGGTGTTTGCCGGAATTCTGATCCTTTTCATGTTCTTCTACTTTATCCCAGTAGGACTTTGGATTACAGCGAGATTCTCCGATGTGAGGGTGAGTTTGTTGAAACTGGTTTTAATGAGAGTTCGAAAAGTGCCGCCTAGAATTATCATTGATTCTTTAATTACCGCCACCAAGGCCGGTTTGGAACTAACCTCTGATGAACTTGAAACACATTATTTAGCAGGCGGACATGTGCCGTCAGTTATCAAAGCATTGATTTCTGCGGATAAAGCAAATATAACTTTGGGCTTTAAGCAGGCGACTGCAATTGATTTAGCAGGTAGAGATGTTTTTGAAGCAGTTCAAATTTCTGTAAATCCGAAAGTAATTACCACTCCGAAAGTAGCTGCTGTTGCTGCGGATGGAATTCAGTTGGTAGCCATTGCAAGAGTTACCGTAAGGGCCAACATCCAACAGCTAGTGGGTGGAGCAGGTGAAGATACCATTCTTGCCAGAGTTGGAGAGGGTATTGTGACTTCTATCGGTTCGGCAGCTTCTCACAAAGAAGTATTGGCCAACCCAGATAAAATTTCGAAGCTAGTACTTTCAAGAGGATTGGATGCAGGAACGGCTTTCGAAATTCTGTCAATTGATATTGCAGATGTTGATGTGGGAGTAAACATTGGTGCAATTCTTCAAACCGACCAAGCGCAAGCCGACCTGAAAGTGGCCGAAGCTAAAGCGGAAGAAAGACGCGCAATGGCCGTTGCAGAAGAACAAGAAATGAAAGCGAAATCTCAAGAGGCAAGAGCAAAAGTTATTTTGGCTGAAGCTGAAGTACCGAAAGCATTGGCCGAAGCTTTTAGAACGGGTCGCCTTGGAGTAATGGACTACTATAAAATGGAGAATATTCAGGCGGATACAGAAATGCGCGAGTCTATTGCCAATCCAGAGCAAAAATCGACTTCGAGAAGAAAACCAGATGATAAAAACAAAAAATAACGAAAACTGATAAGTATCAAACAAAAGCACCTTGAGCAATTAAGGTGCTTTTTTGTTTACATCTATGGTGGTCCAAGTCTGTTTTTCCATTGCAGCAAAGCTATTTCCAAATTGCTTTATAAGGTCATAAGAAGTAGAAAGCAAATCATTTCCTAGAATGTCAAGAACGCCAACTTTGCCATTTCTTTTCACCATAAAATGATGGCTGTCTTCGGTTTGAATTGAAGTGAATTGAGGGCTGCGAACCAAAACCCCGTTGGCGGCTGCAAGCCCGAAAAGGCCATCTTTCTCAAGTAGAATATATTTTTTTGACCTGACCATTTTATCGTAGGCTAAATCCAAAACGAAAACACCCTTCAAATCGATGAGGCCAAATTCCCCATCTCTTTTCACCAATGCAAGCCCATTTTGGAATGATTCAACTTCGTCATAAATGGGTTGAATTACGATTTGATCTTGTGGATTGATAAAGCCCCATTTGCCATTCAATTTCACCGCACTCATTCCCTCATTAAAATCCTTAGCTTCTTGATATCGGTTAGCGATTGTGAGATTTCCCTGCTCGGAAACAAAGCCCCATTCGTTATCTTTTTGAATTAGAATTAACCCTTCAGACCATTTACCTACCTCTTGAGTACCCGAAGCTAATTTTGACATTCGCTTTGACTTGAGGTCGAATAGCTCGAAGCGCTGTTCATTTTTCAGAACTACAATCTCAGGAGATATCTGATAAATTGAATCCACAGCTTTGCTAATCAAGGAGTCGCCATTGAAGTCATGAAGCATATAGCCATTTCTGGTTTTTTCGGCATAGCATTTAGAAAAAGGCGTGAGCGGATTTGAATGTCTTTGAACTAGAATATCGGATAAATCTAAAAGACCAGTTTCTGTGCCTTGCTCATAAAATATCCTGTCGCCAATAATTTCGATCTTATCCTTGTAAGGAGTTAAAAGCCAGTTACCATTGGGTTTGATTACCCCGTAATGTCCTTGGTATTTTGCAATTGCCAGATTTAGGTTGAAGCTTCCTATGCTATCGAAGATGAATGGGCTTTTTTCATAACCTTGTTCGTCCAATAAGCCATATTTACCTCCTTTATAGGCTAGGAAGTAATTCTCTTTTAGTGTTACATTTTCATAAAAATGAAGTCCGATTCTCTTTCCTTGAAGATCGTAAGGAATCCAGTTTTGATTGTCGCTTTTCGAAGTCTTAGCAAATATCACATTTGGAAAGAATTGGATTGAATCGAATTGATATGGGATCATCAATGAGCCCTCATGAGTAATTACGCCTTGATATCCATCTGATTTAACGGCCAAGTAATTGTGATAAGACTGGATGATTTGTTCCTCGTTTAAATTCTTAATGTAGCTGTCGGTTTCATCAATTATCCCCGCAAAATCACCTGTCTGTACGGCCAGGTGGTCTTTTAATACCCACACTTGGTCATGTCCGACTATTTTGGTTGGCACCTCTGGCCTAACAATCGTCCATCGGTTATAGGGGAGCACTTTTGCAACTCCATTTTTATATTCGAAGGCTTTATAATTGGGTTCAATAATAAGCTTTCCCTCTTTGTTGATTAGCCCTTGTTTGTTTTTGTATTTAATCCTGAAGGTTGATTCATCGTGCCTAAGTATGGTTTCGTACTGAAAATCGGAAAGTATCTCACCTTTTTCATTTGCGATTGCGCTAAGTCCGTTTTTTTGAATGGAGAAGGTAGATTCATCGAGCCGACTGATCAGGTCATATTCAATGGGTAGCAAGGCCTTTCCATTTTTGTTAAGAAGACCATAATGGTAGTGTGTACCCGTTTTCTTCGCAACAATCAAGTATTCTCCAACAGGTTCAACCCATTGGAATTCGGTCGGAATCACTTGGTTGCCTTTGGTGTCTATCAGGCCATAATCACTCAGAATGGAGAAATTACTTCGACTTCCTACGATAAACTTTGAATCGGAAAAGGGATAAAGAGTTGAGTAGTAATGCCTTGTAATTCGCGAGCCATCAATTGAGGCTAGTGCCCATTTTTCATTTTGTTTAACTCCTATAAATCCATTTTGAGGATCAGGATTACCTTTCGACCAACCAATATCATCAAATTCAGCATTGAAAATCACTTCAGACGTTTGTGCATTCAGTAGTCCAACCTTACCGTTTTTTGTGAACTTTTCAAGCCCTTGGGCCAGCGAAAAGGAATGAAGGTAAATAAGCAATAAGAATGCGCAAGTGAGCTTCGCGGCCATATACAAATAAGAAAAACAATGGCAAGCTTAAGTAAAATTGAAGCGATTTCGAAACTTAATGTAGAGGCTTAGTGCTAATTATTTCTGAACGGTCTTATTGTCCAAATCAAAAAGATCGTTCAATAAATCAATCAATGTTTCGGCTTCACCTCTTTTGCAAGCCGCCTTTAACTGCAACACAGGAAGCTTAATGATCTTCTGAGTAATGCTTTTTGAAAATCGCTCGGCAAACTCTTCTATTTCGGGTGATGCATTTTTTAGGTGTTTGGTAAGCTCTTCTTGTCTGATTTGCTCAAGCGCGTTTTTGAGTTTATGAATGGTAGGGGAAACCTCCATTTCTTTAGACCAATCCTCAAGTTCTCCAATGGCCTCGTGGATGATGGCTTCGACATTCGGAATAGATGCTTTTCGCTTTTCTACAGCAGCCGAAGCCTTTTCGCTGATTTCATCAATGTTGAAAAGAGTAAAACCGTTGGTGTTGCCCAATTCAGGGTGAATACTTCTGGGAATAGAAAGATCAATCAAGTATTTAAAGCCAATCGCAGTAGGAGCGAAATTCTCCTTGGTAATGATTGGCGTAGATCGCGCAACTGAAGATATAACGATGTCGTGACTGTTCAATGCCTGATCCAAATCATTAAAGTCTATAACCTCTTGGCCACATTCTAATGCCAAAGTTTGGGCTTTATCTAGGCTGCGGTTACAGATTGAAACCGATAATTGGGTTTCTGACAGGTGCCTGCAAACATCCGCACCAATTTCACCAATGCCTACAATGAGCACTTTTGGATCAACAACGGTCGCTGCCAAAGATTGAACAAGTTCCGAAGCGGCATAAGATACACTTGCTGCTCCATCGCGAAACGAAGTTTCTTGAACCACCCTTTTGCTGCTAAAAAATATAGTGTGCATTAAGCGGTGTAAAAATGGCCCTGCTAAATTGGCATCAGCGGACCATTGATAAGCGTGTTTCACCTGATTGGAAATTTGCAAATCACCGACCACTTGCGCCTCTAATCCCAATGACACCCTGAACAGATGTTCTATGGCCTTTAATCCAACAAATGGCTGAAAATAACTGAAGTATGATTCAGAAGTGTCAATGCCTTTTTTAATGGCCATCAACTTGACCACTTCTTCATCTAAATTATGCTCTGAGGAATAATAAACTTCGGTACGGTTACAAGTGGAAAGAATAAGCGCTTCGGACACAGGCAAAATTGAAGCAATTTCACCCAACAATTCTTTGATCGTGTTTTGATCAATCGAAATGATCTCTCGAATTTGAACTGGAGCCTTTTTATAAGACAAGCTGATGGCTCTGAAATTACCCTGAATCATTGAATGCGCTATTAACTTAAAATCGTGTGCAAAAGTAGCCTCTCCCTTATTGTAAAAAAAGTGATCAAAATCATGTATTCTTATTTAGAATCAGTTTAAACAAGGCTTGAGTCGAGTCTGTTGATTTCATCCTTCTTATCACAAGTGGAATGGCTGTTTATAATTGAAGAAAATATTATATAAATTAACCTTAATTATAATTGTAATTCACATTGTCTTTAAAGCGTCTTATTCGAGAATACTTCGGCTTCTCAAAAACACAAACAAATGGGTTTTTGGTAATGATGCCATTGATGCTGCTGTTGCTTTTCGTACCTGTGCTTTACCGTGATTTAACCCAGCATAACTACGATAAGTTCGAAACAGATCAATTAAAACTTGACAGTCTGGTGGCACTTTGGAAGGACGGAGTCAGAGCACCTAAAGATAGCATTACTATAGAATTAGGCGATTTCGACCCCAATACCGCTTCCGTTGAGCAAATGTTGAAACTCGGTTTTGGGAATGGATTATCTACTCGAATAGAAAAATATAGAAATGCGGGTGGTCAATTCCGAGTAAAATCAGACTTGAAGAAAATCTATGGTTTTCCGGATAGCCTTTATCAGTCCTTAATCGCTTATATTATGTTGCCTGAAACGATCGCAAGAGCGACCAAAGTAGAAAAGGAGAAACCTAGACCAAATTACAATGCTTCAAAAGCAACAAGTATCGAAAGCAAACCTGTAGGCCCCAATACTTTTGTACTCGAATTGAACACTGCTGACTCATTGGATTTTCGGAAACTGAAAGGGATCGGCCCAACCTATTCAAGGCGAATTATCAAGTACAGAGAAATGCTCGGAGGTTTTACGTCCATTGAACAAATTGCGGAGGTTTATGGGATTTCGGATTCGCTTTATCAGACTTTGGAGCCCTATTTGAATATTTCAGAAGGTTTCGAGCCCATACAGTTGAACATCAACATTGCGACTTTTAAAGAGTTAAACGCCCACCCTTATATTTCTTTCGAGCAGACCAAAGAGATCATGACTGCAAAAAGTAAGTATGGTAAGTTCAATGATTCCAATGACCTGAAAAAGCTGAGCACTTTCGATTCGATTCAAATCGCTAAATTGACGCCTTATCTGAAATTCAAATGATTAAAATTCTTTCTGCGGAGCAAATTAGACAGTGGGATGAATTTACAATTCAAAAGGAGCCAGTTTCTTCGATCGACTTAATGGAAAGAGCTTCGGCCGCCTTTGTTCAAGAATTCACCAAGCGAGTTACTTCTGATGCTTCCATTGAAGTCATTTGTGGGCCTGGCAATAATGGAGGCGATGGATTTGCCATTGCCCGAATGCTTCAGTTACAAGGGTTCAGGGTGAAGTGCTTTTTGATTGACTTTGGCGCTAAACTCTCAGTTGATTGTCGAACTAATTACAATCGTTTTTCACAAAATAACGAAGTGACCATTATCAGAAATTCGGCAGATCTGGCTTTAGAGGCGGACTTAATCCTCGATGCACTTTTTGGAAGCGGCTTGAATAGGCCCATCAATGGTTTGGCGGCAGAGGTGATTGTTAAGGTCAATCAGTTTAAAGCAAAAAAAGTAGCTCTTGATATTCCTTCAGGGCTTTTTGCCGATAAGGTGGAACTTCAAACAGAGGTGTTCAAAGCTGATTGGACAATCACATTTCAAGTGCCAAAACTCACTTTTTTAATTCCTGAAACAGGTTTTTTCGTAGGCGAATGGACAGCGGTCAGTATCGGTTTGAGGCAAGATTTCCTAGAGGGAATTCAAACCGATTATTACCTACTCGAGAAATCAGATATCAAACCTGAGTTTTTTTGGAGGAAAAAGTTCGACCACAAAGGGGTATTTGGAAAAGTATTGCTGATTGCTGGAAGCAAGGGTAAAATGGGAGCTGCTTTTTTGGCTGCTAAAGCATGCCTTCGATCCGGAGCAGGACTTTTGACCGTACATATACCGTCATCTGGTAATGCTATTTTGCAAAGCTTATTGCCTGAGGCAATGGTTTCGTTGGATGAGCATGAGGATTATTCGACCAAATTAAATGAGGTCGATGGGTATGATGTGATAGCAGTTGGGCCAGGAATTGGCACAAATAAGGCCACGGGCGAAATGTTAAATCAATTGCTTTCATCAATGAATAAGCCCATGGTTTTTGATGCCGATGCTTTGAATTTACTAAGCCGCGATAACAAATTATTGGATATGATACCTGAACATTCCATTCTGACGCCTCATTTAGGCGAATACAACCGACTATTTGGCGAGGCGATCAATGGCTTGGACAGAATAAGGAAGATTTCGAGTTTTGCTGAACAGAAAAAGTTGGTAATCATTTTAAAAGGCGCTCATACCGCAATTGCTGGGCCATTCGGTAAGGTTTATTTTAATTCTACAGGAAATGCAGGAATGGCAACTGCCGGTTCTGGAGATGTTTTAACTGGCATACTCACCGCTTTTATGGCTCGAAAAATCGAGAGTGTATCCTCTGCAATGCTTGGCGTTTATATTCATGGATGGGCAGGTGACTTAGCTCAAAATAAAGTAGGAAAAACGTCATTGATGGCATCAGATTTGCTTTGTAACCTTCCAGAAGTTTTAAACAACGTTGACGATAGTAATTTTATTTGAAAAAACTTTAACTTTAGCTAAACCTTGAACGTAAGTTCAGTGTCTATTAAACCGAAATGAAGACATTTAACCGAAACATGCTCATAAAATCTGCCGCAATCATTGCGCTAATGGTGGTTTCGGTATTTGCAAATGCTCAACAAGAGACATTGGCCAGCATTCAAACCAATAACGATCCTAAGGTTAAGGTTGAAGTCTTCCCAAATCCTACAACTGATTTTCTTACAATCGACCTTTCTAAACTGGATCTAAAAAAACCGAATATCGAAATTCGTAATATCATTGGAAGTAAAATGGCAATGATTAAGGAAGACGAAGGCGATAAAAAAATCAGAGTGGATGTTACTTCTTACCCAAGAGGTTACTATTTGGTCCTTGTGAAGGACGATCAATCAAAATTTCAGCAGACCATAAGATTTTCGAAGAAGTAGACTTTACTTCTTCTCAAAAAGAAAGGCCATTTGTTCATCAAATGGCCTTTCTTTTTGGCATTAAAACTCGGCATTGCCTGGTGTTCTTGGGAATGGAATCACATCTCGGATATTCGCCATGCCTGTAACAAAGATGATCAGCCTCTCGAATCCTAGTCCAAAACCACTGTGTGGCGCTGTTCCATACCTGCGCGTGTCCAAGTACCAATCCATTTCCTCTTTCGGTACGCCCATTTCATCCATACGAGCAACAAGTACATCTAGGCGTTCCTCTCTTTGTGAACCACCAACGATTTCTCCAATACCAGGAAACAGAATATCCATTGCCGCCACAGTTTTACCATCTTCGTCCATACGCATGTAGAACGACTTGATGTCTTTTGGATAGTTGGTTAGAATAACTGGCTTTTTAAAGTGTTTTTCGACAAGATAGCGCTCGTGTTCGGATTGCAAATCCGTTCCCCATCCTTCAACAATATATTGGAATTTCTTTTTCTTGTTTGGGTTAGAGTTCCTCAAAATATCGATCGCTTCAGTATAGGTGACTCTTTCAAAATCATTTTCAGAAACGAACCTTAACTTTTCCGTCAAAGTCATTTCACTTTTCTCTGTATTGGGCTTGTTCTTTTCTTCCTCGATTAAACGCTGTTCTAAAAATGCCAAATCATCAGCGCAATGGTCTAAGGCGTATTTAATAAGGTATTTCAAGAATTCTTCCGCCAAATCCATGTTGTCTTTCAAATCATAGAAAGCCATTTCTGGCTCGATCATCCAAAATTCGGCAAGGTGTCTGGTGGTGTTAGAGTTTTCAGCCCTAAACGTTGGACCAAAAGTATAGATGTCAGAAAGCGCCATCGCGGCTAGTTCACCCTCTAACTGTCCAGAAACAGTCAAATTGGTTTCCTTTTCAAAGAAGTCTTCCTTGTAATTAATAGAACCATCTGCATTTAAAGGCGGGTTTTTCGCGTCAAGCGTGGTAACTCTGAACATTTCGCCAGCACCTTCAGCATCAGAGCCAGTGATGATCGGGGTATGGAAGTAACAGAAGCCTTTTTCGTTGAAGAAATTATGCACGGCAAATGCCATAGCGTGCCTAATCCTAAAAACAGCTCCAAAAGTGTTCGTTCTTGGTCTCAAATGAGCGATTTCCCTCAAAAACTCCATCGAATGCTTTTTAGGCTGCAATGGAAATTTTTCAGGATCAGCCGTACCATAAATTTCAATGGACTCAGCATTCACCTCATATTTTTGTCCGGCACCTTGCGATTCAACAAGTTTGCCATGCACAGCGATACAAGCCCCGGTAGTGACTTGCTTAATGATTTCTTCGGAGATAATATTTGGATCCGCAACGACTTGAAGATTGTTAATGGTAGACCCATCATTGAGTGCAATGAAGTTAACATTCTTATTGCCTCTCTTGGTCCTTACCCATCCCTTAACGGTCACGTCAATATTGGCCTGACTACTTTTTAATAATGCTTCAATTTTCGTTCTCTTCGTCATATCAAACCTCCTAATTGGTTGTGTAAAAAAGTGAATGCAAAACAACTCTTTTTTAAAGTGATTCACAACGCGAAAGAAGAAAATTCGGTCAAAGTCAAAGAAAGCCTAAATTGAAAGCTATGGAACTAAAAACTACTTTGATTAACGATTTAAGACGTTTTAATAAATTCGCACGGTTTTTGTTAAAAAGTGATCTTTTCTAATCTTTTACTCAATTGTTTCTCCTAAATTTGAATTACAACGAATACAATTTTGGTCAATGCAAAAACTCAGTTTAAATCAATCTTTAAGTCAGAAGCTATCTCCGCAACAGATTCAGTTCATTAAACTGTTGCAAGTGCCTACTGCTGAACTTGATACTCGGGTTGAAGAAGAACTTGAGATAAACCCAGCCTTAGAAGAGGGAAGAGAAGAACCAGACACGTCATCGAACGAAGAGGAGTATGATGATTATGGTGATGAAAATGCATCTACTGATGATCTGAATGTTCAAGATTATTTGGGCGATGATGATTTCGCTGGGTATAAAATGCAAGGAGATGGGAATTATGCCGAAGAGGATGATCGTGAAATCCCAATTGCGATGCAAACCTCCCTCAACGACCAACTCGAAATGCAAATTGGCTTTTTAGGTTTAGACGATCGTCAAACCATCATTGCAAGGCAGCTTGTGGGAAGTATTGAAGGCGATGGTTATATCCGTAGAGAGTTGGATGCCATCGTTAACGACTTGGCCTTTGCCCAAAATGTTGAAACAGACGTAGAAGAACTCGAAGAAATACTCAAGGAGATTCAGCAATTTGATCCTGCTGGGATTGGAGCGAGAAATTTGAAGGAATGCCTGCTCATACAATTGGAAAGAAGATGGGAGGAAGATGACCCGGATCCTATAGTTGAAACGGCTAAGAACATACTGATATTATGCTTCGATGAGTTCACCAAGAAGCATTATGACAAGATCATGAAACGCCTCAATCTTGAAGATGAGGTACTGATGAAAGATGCAGTGCATCTTATAACCAAACTGAACCCCAAACCTGGAGGGGTTTCGGGAGGTATGGTAAAGACCCAATACTTGATCCCGGATTTCATTCTTACCAATAACCAGGGCAACTTGGACCTCACCTTGAACTCTAGAAATGCTCCGGATTTAAGGGTAAGTCAATCTTATTCTGACATGTTTCGGGCTTATGATAAGAGTGATAAAAAGGATAAGAAGTTAAAAGAAACCGTTTCGTTTGTCAAACAGAAACTAGATGCTGCTAAGTGGTTCATTGATGCTATTAAGCAGCGGCAAAATACCTTATTAAGAACGATGGACTCCATTGTTCGCTATCAGTATCAATTCTTTTTGGATGGCGATGAAACCAAGCTTCGCCCAATGATCTTGAAAGACATCGCCACAGAAATAGGAATGGACATTTCAACCGTTTCGAGGGTGGCCAATTCTAAATCAGTACAAACAGATTTTGGGATTTTCCCTCTTAAATACTTCTTTTCTGAGGGCATTTCGACCGTTTCTGGTGAGGACGTAAGTAGCAGGGAAGTAAAAAACATACTTGCTGAGTTAATTGGCAAAGAGGATAAGAGTAGACCACTTTCCGATGATAAACTAGAAAAATCACTCAAGGCGAAAGGGTACAATATTGCCCGAAGGACTGTTGCTAAGTATCGCGAACAATTGAATATTCCTGTGGCCCGCCTTAGAAAAGAATTATAGATTTGAGGATTTTAGCGCAGACAATTTCAATCATTTTTCAACCGTTGCTTATGCCAACATTGGTGTTTTACACCTATTTGTTCCATATCCAAAATAACTCCAACCTCACCGTCTCCAGTAAATGGACTGTGCTTTCATTGATCTTTTTGACCACTTGCTTAATTCCAATGCTGACGGTCATCATGTTTCGCTTTACTAAAGTAATCAAGGATTTACAGATGACGGAAAGAAGGGATCGATATGTCCCTTTCATTTTTATCTCTCTTTTCTATATCATAGTTACCTACCTAATGACCAAACAAAGTTGGTTCAATGAAATAATGACCTTATCGATGATAGGAATGACCACCGTTGTGGTCCTGACCAACTTAATTACATTCTTTTGGAAAATTAGTGCGCATGCGGCAGGGGTAGCAGGCTGGCTGGGCTTTATTCTGATTTACGCCAAGTTTTTTGCCTCGTCTAATACGCTATTTTGGCCATTGATAATTGCTATTTGCTTGAATGGTTTGGTGATTTGGGCGCGATTATACCTGAATGCACATAAGCCGAGAGAATCTTTTGCTGGTTTTGCTTTGGGTTTTTTGTTTTGTTATTGTTCAATCCTCTTTTTTGCCTGATATGTACGAGTTTATAAAATTTGAGAAAGAAAATGGTGTAGCCACGTTGACCTTAAATCGCCCAGAAGTTTATAATGCTTTGAACAACGAAATTACTTTCGAAATCCAAGCAGCATTAAAGGAAGTCAAAAGAGATGAGGAAATCAGGGTATTGGTTTTTACAGGTGAGGGAAAAGCCTTTTGTTCAGGACAAGATTTGAAAGCATCTGCTGCCGATCCTACAAGATCATTTTCAGACTCACTTCACAAAAGATACAATCCAATTATCCGTGCATTGCGTGAATTACCAAAACCAGTAATCTGTCGTTTGAATGGAGTGGCAGCAGGGGCGGGCTGTTCGTTTGCTTTGGCTTGCGATCTTATCATTGCGGCCGAAAGTGCCAAGTTGATAGAAGTATTCGTGAATATTGGATTGGTTTTGGATTCAGGTTCGTCATTTTTCCTTCCCAGATTGGTGGGGTCTTCAAAAGCATTTGAGCTGGCCACAATGGGTACAAGAGTTGCCGCTGCTGATGCCGAAAAGATGGGATTGATTACTAAATGCGTAGCCGATGAACAGCTCGATGAAACTGTAAAGCTATACACAGATTATTATGCAGCTGCGCCTACCAAGGCCATTGGGCTAATGAAGAAAATGCTCAATAAATCCCAAAATTCAAGCTTGAATGAGATGCTCGATTATGAAGCGCATTGTCAAGATATAGCTGGTGCTAGCCATGATTATAAGGAAGGCACTTCTGCCTTCTTAGAAAAAAGAAAACCAGATTTTAAAGGGAATTAAAAGCCCGTTAAGGAAATGCCTAAAGTCAAAGTTTTAGTATCCAAACCTCCTGCAGGGGCGATATCGAATTTGTCGGATAATTCGTAATAGCCAAAGATGCTAAATCCACCGACCCCGATTCTTCCCTGAATTCCATATCGAAAGCGATTGAAGCCCAGGTCTTGTCTGTCTTTCACCATTCTCCTATCTGCTGCATTGTCTTCAAATTTAGCTTTAGTGAATGATGAGTAGAGCACACCCACCTTTGCACCTAGCGCAACCCTAAAACCTCGGCTCAGGTTGTCTTTGCTAGTGTAATATCTAAACTCCAAGGGCACATCAAGGTAATTCAATCCTAATTTCGACTTGTCGAATGAGTTGGCTTGAGGATAAACTGTACTTAGGTTTGAAACCGCAACGTTTCTAACATTACTATTATTGACTGTTGAGGTCAATGTTTTGTCATCCTCGAAAGAGTATTTTTCTAGGCCTAAGCCAATACCAGGGGTAAAAGTAAGCCCACGGCTTCCAATGGCTAGATCATAATAATAAACAATATTGACTGTTTTGGATTGGAAGGTGTTGAGTTTTAAATCGGTAGGTGCTGAACTCCAAGAGTTTATGCCCAAATCAACAATAAGGCTTCCGGGCAAGTCAGGTCTTTGTGCTTTAGCAGCATAGCTCAACATTATTATTCCGACCAGTAGCAATCCAATTTTCCTCATGTTTTTCTCCTTTTTGAAGCGTGGCAAAGATAGTATTTTTTGAAAGTATTAATAACGAGCTTTTGCAAAGAAAAAGAATTAATTACCTTTGCAGACCATTTTTAACGGAGTTTAACACCGTTTATTTCGGCCTCGTAGCATAATTGAATAGTGCACCTGATTACGGCTCAGGAGGTTGCAGGTTTGAATCCTGCCGAGGTCACCTAGCAAACCCCTTCCTTTTTAGGTCGGGGTTTTTGTTTTTATACCGCAGTTGCTTTTAAAATAGCTTCTCATTTTAGGTTCTTTTGAGTTTATCAGGTTGTCTGAAGTCTCGGCTCTTTTTTATTTAGATTTAAAAGTTAATATTTAAAAGTTGAATAGTTATTTTATAATCTTTCTAAAAGTAGGAATATGAGAACTCTAATCGTCTGTTTTTTTATTTTAATTGGTGTGGTACGGGTTTCAAAAGCCCAAGTAGGAGTAAGCATTCATCAGACTAACATTCCTTTTGTGGGGGTCAATTATCAAATCAAGGATAACTACATTGCCGAACTACGACTTGGAACGGATAATTTTTTTGAAAATATTGGTGTGGAAGGGGTGATCACGCGGGTGATCAAAAGAGATGAGGATTTTCAGTTTTATGGTGGTTTAGGGGTTAGGCTGAATACTTTTCAAGGGCTGATCATCCCTGTAGGTTTAAACTTGTATCCTTTTGAAAACAAGCAATTCGGATTTCATATGGAGCTAGCTGGAATGATTGTAGATGAAGGCGAATTGCTAAGAGCTACCTGGGGTATTCGTTATAGGTTTAAAAAGAAAGACGGGAATTGAGACTTTTCAAAACAGATCGCCTGCAATTAAGACTAATTGTCATTAATGACTTAGAGTCTATTCATAAGCTCCATTCCTTACCAGAGACTGACGAATTCAATACACTTGGAATCCCTGAAAGCATTGATGTAACTATAGATGTGATCAAACCTTGGATCGCAGAACATACTAAAAAGCTGATTGGCCAATACACTTTTGCAATTGAGTTAATTGGCACGAATCAATTTGTAGGTTTGATTGCGCTTGTGCTTAGTAATACTAAATACAATAAGGCAGAAGTTTGGTATAAACTGGATAGTGCTTATTGGGGTAAGGGTTTTGCCACTGAAGCTTTGAGCTTGATTTTACAATTTGGATTTCAGGAGTTGAAACTCCATAGAATTGAGGCAGGTTGTGCCGTGAACAATGTGGGATCGGCTAAAGTTATTGAAAAGGCCGGGATGACATTAGAAGGTGTAAAGCGACAAGTATTACCGCTTAAATCCGGTTGGTCAGATGCTTTTTCTTATGCTGTCTTAGCTACTGACTAGTTTTGATTTATCTTTATAAATCCAAATGGATAAGTTTCTCCGTATTTATTAACGCTATACATCAAATTAATTTGGAATAAGTAATTCAACTGACAGCATTAAGCTAGTAATCGGATTCTTGGAAATCTTTTCTACTACTTAAGAGTTAATCAGAACAGACAAAGCTAAAATGACCTCAGCAAAGGAAACAGCTATACTTTTTTTTTCACGGAGCCTTAAAGAGGAGTTCTTGGCTAAAAATGCAGGGCTAAAGGTCAAGGAGTTTTCTAATCTCTATCAATTACTGGTTCGAAGGACTACAGACACCATAAGACGCAGCGGGATCTATTCTAAATCCCTTTTTTCTGATGAACAGATTGGGGCATCATTTGGAGAGAGGCTTGTTAACGGGTTACGAAATTTGTTTTCAGAAGGCTTTAATAATGTAATTGTTGTCGGAAACGATGCTCCTGAGTTAACGTCTGAGGATTTAATTTGGGCGAAAAACAGACTAGAACAGGGGAAGAATGTATTGGGTAAAGATAGCCGCGGTGGGGCATACTTGATAGGTTTTTCGAAGCAGAGCTTTTGCAAGAATGATGTGTTGAAAGTGAACTGGAATACTTCATTAGTCTATGATCAGCTAAAGCTGATTCTTGCACCTGAAGAGCTTTCAAAAACTGTTATCGATTTAAACTTAGCTTCTGACTTTGAAAGGATTATCTGGAGTACGTCTTCTCATCTAACCAAGGCATTCAAGTACATTTTAAGCTCAATTTTCAGGGTTTATAATTTCCTAGTCCATTTCAATTTTCTTATACCCAAAACTCAATGGTTCAAGCAATTTGAGTTGAGAGGCCCGCCAATCTTATCAATTTTGTGAATACCATTGTCGGCAAAGCTCTTTGTCGAATTGAAATCTAAAATTTAAAAGCTCATTCTGAAATGGAAATATTTCCTTGTCTATTGGCAAGAAGCATTTCAAGTTTCGAAGAATGAGCGGAGTTTGAACCCTTAAATATCAAATCGATGCCTAAAACATACTATGACCCAAACGACCTAAAGAAATTTCCCAAAATCACCGAACTACAACCTGAAATGGGTGATAAATTCTTTGATTGGTACGGAAGCGTTTTTAAAGAAGGAGCCTTAACAGAGAGAGAGAAATCATTGATTGCCTTAGCGGTTTCACATGCAGTACAGTGTCCTTATTGTATAGATGCTTACACAGACACTTGTTTGAAAAAAGGAGTTGATGAAGAACAAATGATGGAGGCAGTACATGTTGCCGCAGCCATTAAAGGGGGTTCTGTATTAGTTCATGGGGTTCAAATGATGAATCAACTGAAGGAAAAATTAATGTAGCCTATGACTTTAAAGACATTAAAAAGGCAAGAACACGCGCTGTCCATAGCAGATAGACAGATCAAAATATTAAGTGATTACGATGCCATTGGAATTCAATCGTTCGAAGAGATGATTGAACCAATCGGGATGATGCCACTAAAACCCATTTCGGTGGACACCTTCCAAATCAATGTAGGTAAAATGTGCAATCAGGTATGTAAGCATTGCCATGTTGATGCTGGGCCAGACCGTAAGGAAATTATGACGCGCGAAACCATGCAGCAATGCCTAGATGCGCTCAAGATTTCTAATGCTACCACTGTGGACTTAACGGGAGGTGCGCCTGAAATGAATCCTGATTTTCGCTGGTTTGTGGAGGAGATTTCTAAAATGGGTAAGCACATCATTGTGCGTTGTAACCTCACCATTATTCTAGCCAACCCAAAATACCACGACTTACCTGAGTTTTTCAAAAAACATAAAGTGAATGTGGTGTCTTCTCTTCCTTCTTTTACGGCCAGTAGAACGGATGCACAACGTGGAGATGGCGTATTTGGAAAGTCTATCAAAGCATTACAAATGCTCAACGAAATCGGTTATGGAAAAGAAGGAACAGGTTTGAAGCTGGACTTAGTCTATAATCCTTCTGGTGCTTTTTTGCCAGATGACCAAGAAGTTTTGCATCATGAGTTCGAACGAAAACTGAAAAACAATTTCGATATCGTATTCAACGATTTGTATGCCATAACAAATTTGCCTGTAAGCCGATTCTTAGACTACTTAGTGAATAGCGGAAATTACGAGGACTACATGAACGAACTGGTGAATGCATTCAATCCAGCAGCAGTAGGAGGGGTCATGTGTCGTTCTATGGTCTCCATAGGTTGGGATGGCTACTTATATGATTGCGATTTTAATCAAATGCTTGAGATGAAGTTGGACAATGGAGTTCCTGATCATATCAAGGATTTCAACCTAGATAAACTAATGGCAAGAGAAATTAAGATTAACCAGCATTGTTTCGGTTGTACTGCAGGAGCAGGATCGAGCTGTGGAGGAACTACAACAAATTGATTTTCACATGAATAATTACTTAGAAACTACAAAAGATATTTACAAGGCAGCAGCAGAAACACCAGATGTGGGGTTGTGCTGTACGACAACACCGGTTTGGTCTTTCCCTGGTCTTTCCATTCCTAAAATCATGCTCGAAATGAACTATGGTTGTGGCAGTACTGTCCATCCAAGGGATTTAGTTAATTCTCCTAAAATTCTTTATGTAGGAGTTGGCGGAGGAATGGAGCTACTTCAATTCTCCTATTTTAGTCGACAAAAAGGAGGTGTGATTGGAGTGGACGTTGTGGACGAAATGATTGATGCTTGTAAACGAAATATGAAAGAGGCGGAGGCCCAAAATGATTGGTTTGACGCTTCATTCATTGATGTTCGTCAAGGCGATGCATTGAATTTACCAATCGAAGATGCCTCAATTGATGTCGCTGCTCAAAACTGTCTTTTCAATATTTTTCATGAAGAAGACTTGAAAAAGGCACTTCAAGAAATGTACAGGGTGTTGAAACCATATGGACGACTGGTCTTGTCGGATCCAATAGCTGAACAAGCCATGCCCGAGCATTTAAAGAACGATGATCGCTTGCGTGGACTTTGCCTAAGTGGTTCTCTACCCTTAAAAGACTATATCAAAATGATCACTGATGTGGGATTTGGAACCGTAGAAATCAGAGCGAAGCGACCTTATAGGATACTACATTCCAATCAGTATGACGTGCAAGAAGCGATCTATATTGAAAGCGTAGAAGTTTGTGCCATCAAAGATCCAATGCCAGCCGATGGGCCATGTGTATTTACAGGGAGAACTGCTATTTACTATGGCAATGAAACTCATTTTGATGACCACGGTGGACATGTTTTATTACAGAATCAACCATTGTCGGTTTGCGATAAAACTGCTGGGAATTTAGAGGCTTTGAAGGATTCGAATATTTGGGTTTCGCCTTCTACCTATTTTTATGATGGCGGAGGGTGCTGCTAATCCATATTATTAATTCAAACCATCAAAATTTTGACGGTATGCATGTTTATTGACAGCATACCGTTTTTTGTTTTATAAACCTTGATGAGTTTAAATCTTATCGCCACTCGGTCTGAAAGTCTTTTTTAAATTTTTATCTTTCCTGAGCAACCCTTAGCGGGAAGGGCTGTCTTTAGCGCAGAGATTACGAATTTGGAACCGAAGTATCAAAATCTTCATCAGGAAGTTATCGATGGATGTTTATTGGGCGATAGACAAGCTCAATATCAATTGTATAAGCTTTATTCTAAGGCCATGTACAATGTTTGTCTTCGCGTTACCAATAATGAAATGGAGGCAGAAGACGTTCTTCAAGAGAGTTTCGTAAGTGCGTTTAATCACATCCATAGCTATAAAGGCACAGCCGCTTTTGGCAGTTGGTTAAAGCGAATTACCCTCAATAATGCCATTAATGTGGTGAAAAAGAGAAGAATCGAGTTTCAGCAAGTAGATGATTACGCTGATTTTGATAATCGCTATGAGGAGGATGAGGAACAAGATTTTGATTACGATGTTAGACAAGTGAAAAGTGCTATTGAGCTTTTGCCAGAAGGCTATCGCTTAGTGCTTACATTATATTTGATCGAAGGTTATGACCACAAGGAGATTGCTGAGATTCTTGAAATCACAGAATCCACCTCAAAATCACAATTCAATAGATCGAAGAAAAAGTTAAAAGAGATTTTAAAACAGCAATTCCAAAATGCAGGATAAGTTAGAGGATTTTATCAAGGACAATAAAGCAGCTTTCGATACTGCTGAGCCTGATATTAGGGTATGGAATAAGATTGATCAGGCGCTTGATCACAATAAAGCCAAAACAATCAATTCATCGGTTTGGTATTGGCGTGTGGCCGTTGCTGTATTACTTATTGCTGTGGTCTATTTGACGGCAGATAAGTTTTCGACTGGCCAACCTAAGGTAGAAGAACTTTCCACACTTCAAGAGTTTGAGCAATTAGAGACTTTCTATACTTCGATGATTACAGAAAAGAAGATGGAATTGTCGGAGCAAATTTCTGATAAAGAGTACTTTAGCTATTTAGAAGCTGATATCCAGTCTTTGGATGATTTATACAGTGAGTTGAAGGTTACTTTTGAAGATGGCCAAGAAACACCACAAGTGAAAAGTGCGCTGGTGCATTTGCTAAGACAAAAACTCCATTTGATCAACAAGCAATTGGATATTTTAGAACAGTTGAAAGATCCCAAAGCAACGGATTCAGCTTCTGGAACTAGCTCACTTTAAAAAGACTTAATTCCACCACATTCGAATCTAGAATAGCTCCCTTTTCGCATTTCAGTACTCGTTTGGGGTAGTTCTTAATCAGATTATAATCGTGGGTGGCCATGATTATGGAAGTTCCCCCTTTATTGATTTCCATAAAAGTTTGGAAAATACCATCTGAAACTTCAGGGTCGAGGTTTCCGGTTGGTTCATCAGCAATTAGTAACACAGGATCGTTGATCAATGCCCTGGCAATAACCACACGCTGTTGCTCACCACCAGAAAGCTGATGTGGCATTTTATTGGCAACAACTCCCAAACCCACCTTCATTAGTACTTCCGCCAATTTACTCTTCATTTTTGCTTTGTTCGTCCAGCCAGTGGCCTTCATTACAAAGAAGATATTTTCAGCTACCGATCGATCTGGAAAAAGCTGAAAGTCTTGAAAAATAACGCCTAACTTTCTTCTTAATAGTGGTACATCTTTGCGTTTCATGGATTGAACATTGAAGCCCGCAATTTGAATTTTGCCCAACCTCAAAGGTAAATCACCATATAGGGTTTTGAGAAGAGAGCTTTTTCCGCTACCCGTGCGACCCACCAAATACACCAATTCACCTTTATTGATCGAAAGGGTAATGTTATTTAAAACGGTTTTATCGTCCTGAAAAATGGTGGCATCATCGATGCGAACAATAGGCTCTCCTGAAAAAGGCATAATTATAATTCCAATTTTTGAAGTTTGCCGAAGGGCAATTCGTTGATCAGTGCTTCTAATTCAAGTTCTTTGCCTTCTAAGCCAAACTTTTCTAATTTTTTTAACGGTCGGTCGGCCCTGAAATATGCAATCAGCACAAAATTTTCATCGCGCAGCTGAATATAATCAGGGATTTTGGCCTTCCCCTTCACTTTTATGATGTACATATTATTATCCTGCTTCAGATCATTTGAATAACCCGAAGCAGGAATTAATGTTTTATCCATTTGCTTTTGCATGATCAGCCAAAAATTGCGCAAGGCCTGCATCAGTCAGTGGGTGCTTCAATAAACCAGTAATTACTTTCAATGGGCAAGTCACCACATCGGCACCGATTTCTGCACACTGCAATAAGTGCGTAGTATGGCGAACCGAAGCCGCTAATACTTCGGTAGCAAAGCCATAATTGTCGTAAATCTGAACGATTTGCTCGATCAACTCTAAGCCGTCAGCACCGATATCGTCTAGCCTTCCGATGAAAGGAGAAACGTAAGACGAGCCAGCTTTGGCGGCCAATAAAGCTTGACCCGCTGAAAACACTAAAGTGCAATTCGTTCTGATGCCCTCTTCTGTAAATGCTTTGATCGCTTTAACACCATCTTTGATCATCGGGATTTTTACCACGATCTTATCATCGATTTTGGCCAATTCACGACCTTCTTTCATCATGCCTTCGAAGTCTGTTGCAATTACTTCAGCACTCACATTATCATCCACGATATCACAAATGGCTTTGTAATGCGCCATTACTTTGTCATGTCCAGAAATACCCTCTTTTGCCATTAACGATGGGTTGGTAGTCACGCCATCTAATACGCCTAAATCATAGGCTTCTCTGATTTCATCAAGATTTGCGGTATCGATAAAGAATTTCATTTTGATCTATTTTAGATTGGTTAACAATGTGTTACAAAGCTAATATTTTTGACTACTCTCTTTGAGCTAATGCCGACAAGTTTTTGAATCGAATTGAATTTCTTTTTGTAACGAAGCCGTGTGACTAGTTTTCATGGCCTCTCAAAATTAATTGATCAACCCTCTTCAACCCTCTTTTCATCCTGACTCCGATGCTTCGGAGGAAGGCGCTAAATATGCTCAGTTTAGACCCTTCGTGCCTCAGGGAAAGAAAACGGTCATTGTAGTCAATTATGAGATTATTACATATAATCGAATTAAGCTTATCATATGCACTCTGCTTTTCATCCTGAGCAGAGCGAAGGAACTAGCGGTTAGATAAAGTTCAAATATTTATTAAATATAAAATCCCTACTCCGTATACTCCTTCTTTTTTACCAGGGCCATATAGTCGTTCTCTAAGGGCAGGTAGCCATATTCGTAGCAGAAGTAATAAGTAGCACCGGCTTTGGTGGTGTAAGTAGAAGTGTGATAATTAAAGTCGAAGCCCTTTTCTGTCATCTTTAATTTTGTGGTTTTGGACTTGTCTACAGGATTGAGTTCTTCTAAAATTCTTCGGTTTTTCCTCAGAATATTATGGACGTTTCGCACATAGTTATTCGAGTCACTATTTTGTCGGTTGTTGAATGTGTTTCGGCACTGATCTGAGCAGAATTTTTTATCCACCCGACCATACATAGCGTCACCACATTCTAAGCATTGTCTTTCTTCCATAAGAATTTTATGTAAAATCCACTTTCGAATCTAAATCTATGAAGCATTTAAGCTACTGAAAAACAGTAATATATCCAATTGTAAACGCTTACAAACGAATGTTACCCGACTACAAACGCTTAATAACCGAATCTACTTTTTACGACCCGCTTACTTTGCCACTGTCAATTCGAACAAACAAAACCGAATGGCACTGAACGTTAAACTTTAAACATTTAAAATCATGAGAAATTTAAGAAACAGCGTACAATTGATTGGCAGATTAGGTCAAGATCCAGAAGTGAGAACACTTACAAGCGGAAAGAAATTAACTTCATTTTCATTAGCAACTACAGATGCTTACAAGAATGCAAATGGCGATAAAGTAGAAGAAACGCAATGGCACAATGTGGTGGCTTGGGGCAAGGTAGGAGAGATTGCTGCGGAGTATTTAAAGAAAGGCGCAGAAGCCTGTATCGAAGGTAAATTGATTCACAGAAGCTACGAGAACAGTGCTGGTGAAAAGCGCTATGTTACCGAAATCAATATGAATGAATTATTGATGTTCGGTGGTAAAAAGTGAGAAATGATAAGTGAAGGGAGTCGCTTTGTATGGCCGGGGATACTGGCCATACAATTTTAGATGAAGGAAGTCTACTTTTGAAGTCTTTAATTCAATGTGGTGAATATTGAAATAAGGGCTTGATAAATCATGAATAGGCCCAATGCACCGAATACTACTCTAATTACTAAGCTATTTTTAGCACTATGGCTTCTTTTCTTTGGTGAGTAATGCTTGGTCAAGTGAACTGTGTTTTCCATTCTGTTGTAATGTTTGGGCTTCACCTACGTAAAGCTGTTGAGTGTTGGATTTAGTGAATTCCTAATATTCAATCTTAGCCTTAGTTGAAAAGACCTGTTACAGAAATCAAAGTATGGTAAGCCATGAATACACCAAGTGTTCCTAAAACCAATTTCGACACAAAATCAGATTTGATAGTCGCTCTTTTTGCAGTGGCAAAGTGGTTGGTCAATTGTGTTGTGTGGTTTTCCATGATTTCTGTTTTTAATGCTGAAATCATAGTTGCAAAGGATAAGCCATAGCAATTCTAGCCGATTTAGGCACTTTTTAGAGCATGCCAATTCCCATATTGGGATAGTTAGAAAAAAATGGGACTTTGGATTTTACTCAATCGAGTCGGCCAATACTTGGGCAGCACTTGGCATAAGCCTGAACCATAGTTCTGGCTCAATCAATTCCAATTCGATAATGGCAAGTTGATCATTATTGTCTTTGATCACATCCACGCGTGCATAGAATGGGGTGGGATGACAGGCTGCAACGGCTTTTTCGGCAAAAGCTATTTCTAATTCATTGGGTTGGTAATTGTGGACTGTGCCGCCAAAATCATCTTGCACCCTAAAGTCGCCTGGTTTCGCGATTTTAAGCACAGCGTGTGTCACCTGCCCGCCCATCACCATCATGGATATTTCGCCTTTTTCAACCACGTTTTTTTGAAAGGGTTGTAACATGAATGCTTCTTTGGCAATCAGATTTTGGAACAATGGCTCGTGCGCTGCTAAATTACTAATGTTGAGTTTATAGGTGTGCCTGGATGCACCAGAAACGCAAGGTTTGAGGATGGTTTCTTTCCAACCTGTTTTTGCATGTAAATCCGATAGGGTAGTTTGGCTTCCTGTTTCGATATAGATGGTTTCGGGAATATTTACCCCCCTTGCTTTTAAATCGCCTAAATAGTGCTTATCCATATTCCAACGGATGATTTCAATTGGGTTGATTAATCTTGTTTTTGAAGCAACCAAGGCAAGCCAATTTTGCCATTCCTCATAGCGGTCAAAATAATCCCAGGTAGTGCGGATCAAAACCATTTTGGTCTCCGCCCAATCAAAATCTTGATCTGCCCAAGATTTTCGCGCCACTTTCAGACCTTTTCGTTCAAAGGCCTCGACTACTAATCCATCCTCAGTCAGAATATTTTGAACATAGGGGGTAATTACAGTTGGATTTGAGTATTTATCACAAGTAGCGACAACAAGATCTAAAGTGGGCATCTGAAAAATTTTGCCAAATATAATTTCTTCTATTCAGGGATAAAGTTTTAGTCTCGTAAATTGTAATCAAATGTTACCAGAGCAAAAAAAACTTCCATTTCAATTTGATGCAGTGGGATTGCAATCCGATTTGCAAAAAGTAGGAGTGGATTGGATTGAGCATTTTGTGAAACAAAATTACGAAGGGGATTGGAGTGCTATTCCATTACGGGGCGCCATGGGAGCGACCCATCCGATCCAGATGATTTTTTCATCGCCCACAGCTAAAGAGTTTGAGGATACCCCTTTTTTAAAGCCATGCCATCACTTTCAAGAGGTAATCAACAGTTTCAAGACCTACGTAACGAGCGTTCGACTTATGAAATTAGGTGCGGGGGCAGTGATTAAAGAACATCGAGATTACGACTTGGATGAAGACCATGGGATTGTCAGATTGCATGTGCCGGTAGTGACAAACGAACATGTAGAGTTCTTTTTGAACCAAAAAATGGTAACCATGAAAACAGGCGAATGCTGGTATTTGAGGCTTTCCGATCCACATATGGTTTCTAATAGAGGAGATACGGCACGTATTCATTTAGTGCTGGATATGCACTTGAATGATTGGCTTAAGGAGCTTTTATTGTCGCCTTCTTCCGAATGATAAAATGCCCAATAACAAGAACATCTAATGCTGTTGCCCTAAAAACTTGCATGGCATCATTCGGAGTTTCTACTATGGGCTGACCCTTTATGTTGAAGGAGGTATTGAGTACAATTCCATGCCCTGTGGCCTGCTTAATTGCCTTGAGAAGTTGATGGAACAAGGGATTCCAGTCTTCTGCAACAGTTTGGACCCTCGCAGAATAATCTACATGAGAGATCGCCTTGAGCTTTTTGCGCCATTCTGGCCTCACTTGGTCTACCAGCAACATGTAAGGGCTTTCAAATCCATAATCGAAATAGGTAAGCACATCGGATTTGAGCACAGAGGGCGCAAATGGGCGAAAATCTTCTCTTAACTTGATGTTTGCATTGATTTCTCTTTGCATTTCAGCAATAAACGGGCTGGCCAGGATTGAACGTTTTCCCAATGCCCTTGGACCGAATTCTGCGCCTCCTTGAAACCAGCCAATTGTATTCCCCTGCTGGATCAGCAATGCTGTTGAATTTACCATAGCACTTTTATCGCGGTGTCTAATGACTTCGAACTCTGGCCCTAATTGATCTATCAAATTTTCAATGGATGTTTCATCATAATTTTTTCCAAAACATGTATTACCATCATGATCAACCTTCTGGCCTTTCAATAACTTTAGCCAACCGTAGTAGGCACAACCAAGCGCAAGGCCATTGTCTCCTGCAGCAGGCTCGATGTATAAGTTTTCAACAAGCTTGTTCTTTAAGATCTTGGCATTGGCCACGGCATTCAGCGCAACACCTCCCGAGTAGCACAATGGAAGCGCGGGCGATAATTCGGCCCTTTTTGCTACAACATACAATATTGCCTTTTCAACTTGTTGTTGAGCCCAAAAAGCTGCGTTGGCATAATGCTGAAAATTACTTTTGAACATGGCATAATCACTGGCTGGGCTGTCGAAAAGTGATTTCCAATCTTCCTTTACGAATACGCGATTATTGTAAAAAAGGAAAGCATCTAAGTCCGTGAATGTTGGCTTTCCGTAGGGAGCCAGCCCCATAAGTTTGCCTGCATCACTCATATTACCGAAACAGTAATTGCTCATGTAAGCATAAAAACCCCCAATAGAATGTGCTGTGGTGGGTAATGATTTTGAAGGGCCTTTTTCTGTTAAGATCACCTCGCTAAAATCTTTAAATAGGGGGGTGAGAATGCCTTTATCGTAATGGTAAAAACTATCTTTTTCGCAGATCAAGTTTGGAATATTCTCTAATCCCAACTCGCTTAATTTTGGGTTGAGGCTTTCAGAACAAAGCTGGTATGGACTACCGCATCCATCAATGATCAGGATATTGAAGCGTTCATAAGGGCAAGTGCCAATTGTGCTGTAGGCATGCGCAAGGTGATGTGAAATAGAATGGAGTTCAATATTGGGATATGCTTTGAAAATCCTTTCTCCCTGAAATCGATCCCTTTGCGGCACTACAAAATTCTCGCATTGCACAGCCAGGGCGATGTCGTCCAAAGTGATGTTCAACATTTCTAAGCAGTATTGAATTGCCAAATTATCATTGCCGCCATCATGTTTAATTCTGCTAATGCGTTCCTTTTCTATGCCTGCTGCAACTTTACCGTTTTTTAAAATAACACAAGAGCCATTATGGGACAGTCCCGTGCCAAGAACGTAAATGTCTTTTTCCATTAATCTCTAAGCCACTTATTCATCTTTGGAAAAATTTCAGTGGTAGTCATTCCCATCCATTGTAGTAATGGCAGGCCGATATATTGCTGATTTGAGAATGAGGCCATTAACCATTCAGAATCGCCCTTATAGCCTTCGGGATGAAAAACAACGATGGGGTCTATTTTGAGGTAAACCAGAGCCGCATAAGACCAAAGAATGGCGCTCAATTCGTCATTCACCCCTTCTGGCCGGTGTTCTTGGATGTTGCCAGAGATAGTGGTTCGCTCTTCTGGTGTCATTACGGCAATATGCCCGGCTTCGTGAAGCAAATCTCCTGGGTGTTTCAATAAAAACTCATCGATATGGATTTTACCTTTATTGATCTTAATACCTGGCAAGAATGTCGGTTCTGTCAATTTTTCTTTCACCACAGAAATACCAATTTCTTCTAGAAAAACTGTAATGGTAGCAAGTAAATCGCTTGAAGATTCATTCGAAACTTTCATTTCGAAAAATAGCAATTTTCAGAAATAAAGAAGAGGTACAAAAGTCTTTATTCTGCACTAGGATTTACGAATGTAAAGCCGCGGGCATCGGCACCCTCATAGAAATCAACCTCCAAACCCAATAAATACATGGTTTGCCTTTTCTCTACATGAACAGTTACCCCCTCAACCTGATACGTGATGTCGCCTTCTTTTTCTTTATCAAAACCTAAAAGATAGCCCATTCCGCCACAGCCAGAACCGCCTTTTACACCAATGCGCAGGCCATAACCTTCGGGAATACTCTTGGTCGACATGATGTTCTTCACTTCTTCAAGCGCTTTTGGGGTGATGGTTACAGGTTCTAGCATCATGGGCATTGCATTCTGATTTGACATACAAACTTAGCGAGAATATTAATTGTTCCGAAGTTGCCGAAAAGGATCATCAGCACCATTTGCTTCTGGGATAAAGAATAGTTATCAAGAACTAGTTCAAAAGAAGCATGAACTGAATTTAAAATCATGAGCGATGACTTTCGAAAATGAATCGCAAATTATCGAAGGGATTCTTTCCGCACTTATGGCCTTAGATTAGGTTCTGATTATTTTCACTTCTACTTTTATAAATCTAGCTTTGTACTTCCTTCAAAACCTATTATGGATAATTTGACTGACTTAATTCAGATTTTAGTTCCTGCGGGCCTTGTGCTGTATGCTGTTTTTTTGGTGGTGCGAAGTTTTCTTCAAAAGCAGTTCGATGCGCAGTTGGTCGGTTTAAGAATGAAAACTACTGACACTATTCTTCCAATACGATTACAGGCTTATGAGCGTATTTGTTTGTTGTTAGAAAGAGTTTCACCTAATAATATGTTGCTGCGTTTGAGCGACCCGAATATTAGCGCCTTTGATTTCCAACAAATCTTATTGGCCGAAATCAGAGAAGAGCTCAATCACAATTTATCTCAGCAAGTGTATATGAGCGATGAGGCTTGGAATAAGGTAAGGGCAACTGTTAATACGATTATTGCTGTTATTCAGGAATCGGCCCAGGAAATGAACCATGAGAAATCATCAATTGATTTAGCGCAGAAGATTTTTGATAAAATGATGAGACTTGATGCCGATCCAGTGGGCGACACTTTGGTCTTTGTTAAAAACGAAATCAGACAAATTTTTTAAGAATTATGAGCGATAGGACAGATTTGAACGAGCGAGAAGAAAAATTCTTAGATAGAATGAAGGCGAAAGCTGCCAAGGTTGTGAACGATCGGGAGGAGCTGAAAAAGTTATTGGAGAAGGCTCAGGATAAGATCACCAAAACAGGCTCTGACGATTCGCTAAAAGCAAAAGTCATTGAGTTTCTGTCTTTGATTATTCGTATGATCAAAAGTTACGCTGTAGGAGATTACAGAGAAACCCCATGGCAAACACTTGTGATGTTTGTGGCGGGGCTCATCTATTTTATCACCCCTTTGGATGCCATTCCCGATTTTATTCCAGTCGCTGGACTGATCGATGATGCAACGGTTTTGGTTTGGTTAGGCAAGAGTTTTAAACAAGATCTTTTTAACTATAAAAAGTGGGAAGAGGCGAACGATTAGTCTCAAACCATAGTTTTCATTTCAGTTGAATACTGAGATGAAAAAAGTCATAAATCAAGAATTATTAGATGCTGCCATGAGCTATGAGCAGTATCTCCAACTCCTCGAAAGTTTATTGGCCAAAGGTAAAACCACAGGCGAAAACCAATCTGAAGTTTTGTTGAATTATGCGAAGTTGAATGACAAGCGCATGAAGAAGTGGGAGAAGATCGGGAAAATAGCGCCAGAGCTTACTCAAAAGCTTAGTGAGATCGATGAACGACTCACCTTGTTGGTCATTACAGAAGGATGGTGTGGTGATGCCGCACAAAACCTACCTTTCATTCATAAAATGGCAGAAATTAATCCCAAGATTGAAATCAAAGTAATTTTGAGAGACGAACATCCTGAGGTGATGAATGAATTTTTAACTCAAGGCGGTAAATCTATACCGAAAGTCATTGGGCTTGATCCTGAAAGCTTGACTGTGCTCGGGGACTGGGGGCCAAGACCAGCATCAATACAGGCTGAGTTTTTGGAAAATCGCCAAACTCAGGTCAAATCCAACGCAGAATTTACTGAATACCTCCATTTTTGGTACGCGAAAGACAAAGGAATTACACTTCAAAGTGAATTTTTGGCTATTTTGGATGTATGGAAAACAAAACAGCAATCATTGCCGGTGCAAGTGGGCTGATTGGTCGGTCATTAACGCAACAACTTTTAAACAGCAATCAATACTCAAATGTGATTGCATTGGTCAGAAAGCCTTTGGGAATTAATCATCCCAAATTTTCTGAAGTGACAGTCGACTTTGATGGAATTAGTGATTTTGTCGACTTCCCTCAGGGGGAAGATATTTTCTGTTGCCTTGGCACCACCATGAAAAACGCAGGTTCTAAAGAAGCCTTTTTTAAAGTGGATTATACCTACTGCTACGATTTGGCCAAGCGAGGTTTACAAGCTGGAGCGGATCGTTTCTTTTTGGTTTCCGCGATGGGAGCCAACCCGAAGACGAGTAATTTTTATTCAAGAGTTAAGGGAGAATTAGAAGATCAACTCTCATTTTTAGGCTATAGAACAATCTATGTCTTTAAACCAAGCTTGTTAAGGGGCGATAGAAAGGTGTTTCGTTTTGGAGAAAAATTGGCTTTAATCATTACTCGCATTATTCCATTTATTGGCCCTTGGAAAAAGTATCGCCCTATCCATGTAGATAAAGTGGCTGATGCCATGGTCAAAGTAGCCAAGCAAGACGATAAGGGCTTTTATTACTATCAGTCGGATATAATGCAAAAGATGTGAAAAGAATGTCTTCTAAACACTGGCTAAGTGAATTGTTTTGGGTACTGCTGAGCGCCATTTTTTCATTGCTACTTGTCTTTACCTTCTTCAAGGTTGCGTCATTATTTGGCGATAGCTCTTTCGGTGTCGGTGATACTTATTTTCTGGCTGAAACCTCTATTTTCTTTCTGCTGGTTTATTCAGCCATAGGGAGTTGGACTTTTATCATGCGGGCTGCAACTGGGAAGTTCAAGAACCTCCCACAAATTATTGTACTTACGCTATTCATTGGGCTTTCTATTTATTTGCTTCATCAAACGTTGCCTAGTGAAGAAATGAGCAATAGGCTAGCGAATGAGGAGGGCTGGCTTATTTATCCACCTTTGTCGAGTTTAAGTTTTAAAGATAGATTAGAAGTTTTGGGTAGTATGTTCTTTAAAGGCGTTTGGGCAGTTTGGCTTTATTTCGGATTGATTCTTTCCTTTATCGCGCTTTTAGGAAGAATCTTTTGGCTTGCTAGGGTAGCGAAGAAGACTTCAAAGGTCTGATTTATTCCACTTGAACAGCGTAACCCTCACAACCACAATCCCATACACTCCAAACATCAAAACAGTTTTTGGACTCCCAAACTCGGGATACCAGCTTTTCCAAAGTTCCCATTCAAAAGCAGGGTCCGGAATGGCTTGGTGAAGCATCATTAAGGGTAGGGAAAGTACCCCAATCAATAAAAGCTGTTTGGTTTTGATCTCTTGAAGCTCGTAAAGAATCCAAGTTGCAATAAAAGGAAAGCCAAGAAAAATAATGCGGGTCATATCGCCACCAGCTAGAATGCCAAAGGCCAAATAGGTAAGACTGAAAAGTAACAACAGGTTTCGTGTGTTATCATAACGATAGCTTTGACCATACTTTTTGAAGGTTAGAAACAAGGCTGGCCCGAAGGCTACTAACATGGCTACAATCCATCTCACCAAATCGAAAGGATTTAAAAGAGTCTCTTTGGCATGATATAAAAGGGTAATCACTGCACCCTTACCTTCTTCGATTGGCGGAAAATAATGATTGATCAAAAGTTTAGTAGCGAAGGAAAGTACTAGAGCGGCCAAGAGTAAAGGCATCGGGTAATATCCTTCTTCCGTTTTTCTATTATGCCAAAAACCGTAAATAGGCAGCAGTATCATTATGGCTAAGAAGGATTCCTTTTGAACAATGGCTAAAGGCGCTAAGAGTAACAACCAAATGAACTTTCGTTTTAATATGATAAGTAAGAACAAACCTTGAAAAAGATAAAGCGGTAAGTCTACCGTAATCGGATCAAATGCATTGAGGCGAATCATACCCGTCCAATGGAAGAACAACCATAGAAAGGCAGCAATGAACCATTTCAATTCAAAACCAAGCTGTCGCCAAAGCAGAAAGAGGACTAGGATAGAGGCAAGCGTGAAGGCAAGATTGATCCATTGAAAGTCGGCAATAATGTCGCCCGAATTAATTTGAGCCGCTAACCAAGGAACCAAGATCCTTCCATTAAAAGGAAAAGCAACTTCGTAATTATTTAGAATACCAGAAAAATATTGATAGCTGTTCGTATAATCATTTCCATCAAATTGTGAGGCAAACTCATAGCTCAATGGCTGCTGATAGCGCTTGTAAAAAAAGAAAGCAGCAGTTCCTATTAATAAAAAAATATACAGCCAATGCCACTTAATTCGCATAGATTGAAATTTAACCAAATAACTTGAATCCTATTTTAATAATCAGGTTTTTTGCATTCATATGATCGCAGTAATTCAACATGTTTCGGAAGCCTCAGTCACCATTGAAGGCAAAGTAAAATCGGCTATTGGCCAAGGTCTAATGATTTTGGTGGGAATTGAAGAAGCTGACAATAAGGAGGATATTGAATGGCTGAGCCGAAAGATAGTTGGTCTAAGAATCTTTGCTGATGAAGAAGGGGTGATGAATAAAAGTGTACTCGATGTAAAAGGAGAAATCTTAGTCATCAGCCAATTTACCTTGCACGCCAGCACCAAAAAGGGAAATCGACCATCTTACCTCAAAGCCGCAAAACCAGATCTTGCTATTCCAATTTATGAGGCCTTCAAAGAACAGCTTGCTTTCGATTTGGATCGACCGATTGGAAGTGGTGAGTTTGGGGCAGACATGAAAGTAGCTTTGGTCAACGATGGCCCAGTCACAATAATTATTGATACTAAAGACAAGAAATAATGAGCGAGCCAATTAAAGGAATAACTGAAGTGCAGCAAGAAGTTGATAAATGGATCAAAGAGGTAGGTGTGCGTTACTTCAATGAATTGACAAACATGGCTCAATTGACCGAAGAGGTAGGCGAGGTGGCACGGATTATTGCCCGGAGGTACGGAGAACAATCCGAAAAGGAATCGGATAAATCTAAAGACTTGGGGGAAGAGTTAGCCGATGTTATGTTCGTTGTGGTGTGTTTAGCGAACCAAACTGGGATTGATCTTCAAGACGCTTGGGATAAAAAAATGGCAAAGAAAACTAACCGAGATAAGGACAGACATCAAAATAATGAGAAGCTGAAGTCTTAGTTGTTTTAGCTTTATGGAATCGAATTCAGAATTTTTTAATCTCAGATTTGAACTAAAAACGTCATAACAACGTCCAACTAGTGTTAAATCAAGGAACTCAAAGTCTTTGAAATTAATTACTTGGACATGGTGATACTGACAATTTTAGGCATTCTCATAACCTTATTTTTATTATTGAATTTGGTGCTCTACTTTTTAGAGCCATCATTGATTGCGATCACCTTTTCCTTTATTCTTCGGTTTTTCAAAAAGAACCCACCTATTGTTGATGCTGATATGTTCTTTCCAATGCATCAATTGCTCAAAGACAATTGGCAAACTATTCAGGCTGAGTTAATAGAGTTGTTGAAGAATGAGAACAGCATCCCTAAATTTCACGAAGTAGATAAGATTCAAAGGTTTATCTCTGACAAGGATAAATCTGCTTGGAGGGTTTTTATGTTTAAGGCTTACGACAATTGGCAAGAAGCTAATGTGGCTAAGGCACCTAAAACAGCAGCTTTGCTAAAGGAGATACCAGGTATTACTACCGCCATGTTTTCTATCATAGGCCCCAAGAAGCATATTCCTCCTCACAATGGATTTTACAAAGGTGTTTGGCGTTACCATTTGGGTTTAATAATCCCAAAGGAGGGTGAATGCTACATTGTAAATGGTGGAGAACGCTACGATTGGAAAGAAGGGGAAGATATTTTGTTTGACGATACTTTCAAACATGCGGTCTGGAATCGTACTAATGAAACCCGAGTGGTGCTCTTCTGCGATGTTTTTAGAACCGACTTACCAAAAGTTTTTCAGCCACTCAATCGATGGGTTTATGGACTGAGGGAAAAGAGTAATCGACTTAAAAATGTTTTGAAGAATGCTGAGGTGCAAGTGGATTTAGAGCTGGATGAAAAACCGACTGGGCCATTTGCTAAACAAGCCTAAAGCACTAATTCAGCACCCTTCAATTTCGGTAAAACATTGAATTCGTCTACTCTGGCACAATATTCAATATCTTCTCTCACATTGAATTTAGTCAACCTAGAGGCGTGATTACTTCTACTGATATAGTAAGAAATGTCTGAAGCCATTGATTGGTAAAGATAGAGCGCACAGAGTGCAGAATCACTTTCAAATTCCGCATCGTTTTTAAGCGCATTACAAATGGCTCCTGCAAAAAGACTGTCCTCTAAATTGTATTTACCTTGCCAGCCTGCGCAGAAAAGCAGGATATCGTTTTTAGTTTTATTGAGATGATTAACCACTGCCTTTTGGTTAAGAAATGCTCCAATCACGACTTCATTGGCTTTTTTAGAAAGTTCAATGGCCTGTGTTCCGTTGGTTGTAGTAGTGGCGATTTTCTTGCCTCTCAGTTCTGGTTTCATGTACTCGAAAGGAGAGTTACCCAATTGGAACTGAGGTAATTTTTGACCGCCACGCTCACCTGCCATAATATAACCTTGGGCACCAAGTGCCTCACATTCCTCAACAGTTGCTACTGGAGTAATGGATTGCACTCCCGAGGCTAAACCAGCCACCATACAAGAAGTAGCCCTCAAAATATCAATGACAACAACAGTCTTATTCTCGACCTCATATTGATGGATCAGGTCGGGAGTATAACAAACATCTATTTTCATCAATTGATATTTAAGTGTTTTGAAGGCTAATTAAGCGTTGTAAAATGGAAGTTTTACGATTTCTGCTTTCAAGCTTTTATTTCTAACACCGACAAAAATTTCAGTGCCAATTTTGGAATTTTCGGTGGTGACATAACCTAACCCAATACCATAACCTAGCATTGGAGAGATGGTGCCGGAAGTTACTTCGCCAATAACGTTTTGATTCGCATCTTGTAGTTCGTAGTGGCTTCTTGGAATACCTTTGTCAATCATTTTGAAAGCAACAAGTTTTCTCTTTACGCCTTCTTCTTTTTGCTTTTTAAGGTTTTCGCTATTAGTGAATTCTTTGGTGAATTTAGTAACCCAACCTAAGCCACCTTCTAGTGGAGAGGTAGTATCTGTAATATCATTGCCATATAAGCAATAGCCCATTTCAAGCCTTAAAGTATCTCTTGCACCAAGGCCGATTGGTTTAATATCGTAGGCAGCACCCGCTTCGAAAATTGCGTTCCAAACCTGCTCTGCATATTTGTTATTTACATAGATTTCAAAACCTCCTGCGCCTGTATATCCAGTGGCTGAAATGATTACATAGTCCACTCCTGCAAAAGGGCCAACTACGAAAGTATAGAACTTAATATCTGAAAGATTGACACTGGTCAAAGACTGTAAGGCTTCGGTAGCTTTGGGCCCTTGAACCGCGAAAAGCGAATGGTCATCCGAAACGTTTTTCAGAACTGCTCCATTGGTATTGTATTTATTAATCCAGTTCCAGTCTTTTTCGATATTGGAAGCATTGACAACCAACATGTATTGGTCATCTTTCAATTTGTACACTAAAAGGTCATCCACAATTCCGCCATCCTCATTTGGCAAACAAGAATATTGCGCTTGCCCATCTACTAATTTAGAAGCATCATTGCTGGTGACCCGCTGAATTAAATCCAATGCATTTGGACCTTCAACTATAAACTCACCCATGTGAGAAACATCAAAAACACCAACCCCATTTCTTACCGTGTTGTGCTCTTCAATATCTGATGAATAGCGAACTGGCATGTTATAACCTGCAAATGGGACCATTTTAGCACCTAAATTTTGATGCAAATCGTTGAGGGCTACTTTTTTCAATTCCGTTTCCATAGGGTGATTTTGATTTGTTGGCAAAAGTAACAATTACATGGTAAAAACAGCGGATTAAATTTACCTCGATTTGGTCTGATAATAGACAGGTACTAGAAAGACCTCAAGTAGGAGAGAGGGAAAATTGAGTAATTTGAACTCGGATGCAACTATTCAAAAAATATGGACGTCTCTCATGCAATTACTCAAATCACAACAAAACGGTCAAGGTCATGTTCAAGAATTTTTTTAAAGTAACGCTGCGCAGCTTGCTCAAGAGCAAGCTGTTTGTATTTGTCAATATTATAGGGCTCGGCTTAGCATTGGGCTGTTGCATAGTCGCTTATCTCAACTATGATTTCTCTAGATCTTTCGATGATAATCACCTCAATAAGAAGGAGATTTATCAAATAAGTATGAGGCGTCAAGTGCAGGGCAATCAAATGCCTTACAACTTTGCCCCGATGATGGCTGCCGAAGCTATTAAAACTGAAGTACCTGGTTTGAAAGCAGTTACCCGATATGAAGGTCGGGGTATTACCATCAAAAGAGGCAGCCAAGTATTCAATAGGGGTATTGCTTTTGCAGATGAAAATTACCTGGATGTTTTTACCTATCCTTTGAAATACGGGGTCAAAGAAAATTTTAAAGACCGAAGTAAAATCATGCTGTCTTATGAAACCTCGATTGCCCTATTTGGCGAGGTCAACCCTTTGGGCGAAACTGTGGAGGTAATTAACACAGCAGGGCCTAATTACATGTTCACCGTAGGGGGCGTGTTCGAACCGATTCCAGAAAACACCCTGATGCAATTCCAAACACTTTCCGTTTTCGATAATATATATTCAATGTTCAACATAGATAAGACCGATTGGGGCGTAATTATCGATGCTGTATTTGTACAAGCAGCCAATGAGGCTGTGGCCAATTCAATTCCGAATGCCATCAATAAATATGTTGAGATTCAGAATGAAAAAAGACCTGATTTTATGGTTTCAGATTTTTGGGTTCAGACGATGGCCGAGGCACCCGAAAATCAAAGGGACTTAAATGGTGGAGGTCTCTGGCAAGCCATGAATCCCGCAGCTATTGTGGCGCCTAATGTGATGGCGATATTGATATTGCTTTTGGCCTGCTTCAATTTCACAAACACTGCCATTGCCATGGCGAATAAACGATTGAAAGAAATTGGAATTAGAAAAACAGTAGGGGGAAGTCGTGGTCAGTTGGTGTTCCAATTTCTGGGAGAAAATCTTATTCTGTGCTTCTTGGCACTGATTGTTGGGGTGGCTTTTGCCACTTGGTTGGTGCCTAAATATAGCGACATGTGGGGTGGCTTAACGCTTGTATTGGCCTTAAGCAAAAATCCCGGTTTGGTATTATTTCTTGTCATAGTGCTGTTGTCCACCGCATTTATGGCCGGTGGTTATCCCGCGCTTTTTGTCAGTAAATTTAAACCAGTGTCCATTTTAAGAGGCACTTTGAAGGTAGGCAGCTCTTCAATTTTGGCTAAGGTATTGCTAGCCTTTCAGTTTTTGATTTCAGTTATGGCCTTGGTTTCTGGTTTTGGCTTTGTTCAGAACGCACAATATCAAGAGACCTTGGACCTGGGCTATGATAAGAATAATTTGATCATCCTGGGGATGTCCAACCCACAAGAAGTTGATCAAATGCGGAATGCCATAGTGGCTAATCCCTTGATTGAAAGCGTATCGCCAACCAATAGCCACATCGGTTGGGGGTCAGCCGAAAGACCAGTTAAAAACAGAGGTACCGAGTTGGAAGTGGAAATTTTTGATTTTGGACCTAATTATGTTGAAACTGCAGGAATGCAGGTATTGGCAGGAAGGAGCTTTACCGCTGATAATGCAGAAACTGATAGGGTAAGTTCTATTCTAGTGAATGAAAAAATGGCATCAGCCTTTGGTTGGACGCCAGAAACTGTAGTGGGACAAGAGGTAGTTTTGTATGATACGATTCGCTATAGAGTAATAGGCTTGGTGAAGGATTTCTATCTGAATGGACTTTGGGATCAAATTGATCCTTTGATGATGAGGTTCAGAAAGACTGAAGAAGTAAATAATCTTTTGGTGAGGACGGATCCTAAAAATATCAGCGCTGCCAACAAATTCATAGAAGAGACTTGGTCTGGAATTATTACCGACAGGCCTTACTTTGGAATGATACAAGACCAGAACGTACTGGGAGAGGCAAGAGAGGTGAATGGCAATATTGTCAAAATCTTCATATTCCTTTCGGTGATTGCTGTTATTCTTTCAGCTGTAGGGCTGTTTACTTTGGTGTCAATCAATATTCAAAGCAGAACTAAGGAAATTGGAATTAGAAAGGTTTTGGGAGCGTCAGTACCACGAATTACTGCCATTATCAATAGGCCATTTTTAATCATTGTATTGATAGGCGCCATACTCGGTGCATCAGCAGGTTATTTTGTAACACAACAAATGCTTATGCCTATGATTTGGACTTACTATGTCGAACTGAATTTCTGGTCATTATTTATTCCGATTATGGCTATTCTGGTGATTTCTTTGATTTCGGTTTCCGGTAAAGTGATCAATGCGGCCAGAAGAAATCCAGTTGAATCGCTTCGCTACGAATAAGTTATAAAAGATTCCCTGAAACAGCAGCCTTCAACATTCATTGAGTTGAATCTGCTGTTTTTTTATTGTAAAAGCTGGAATGAGCAGTTTCTAGCTTTCGAGCGTAACCTAAAACTGTTTTTATAGTTACAGGTATGTAATCACTAACTAAAACGAAAACAACATGAAAAAAGGTCACTACATTCTGATTGTCATTTGCTTATTAAGCATTTCAACTTTAGCATTCAAAAGTAAAGAGAGGAGTAATTCTGCCGAGGTGGACGCTGTCAAAGACTTAGTACTTACGTCATATGTTCATGGCGCATTCAATGAATTAAATGCCGATGCGATGAGAAAAGGCTTTCACGAGGATTTTGCTATTTATTCCGCCAGAGGCGAAAAGATTAGCAAGTATCCGATTGCAGCTTGGGCAGATGGGGTTGCAAAAAGAAAGGGCAACGATTATGATGCCAAGGATCCGAAGAATAAGTGGGAGCATAAATTTGCATCTGTTGATGTCACTGGTGGTGCTGCTCAGGTCAAAATCGAGCTTTTTAACCAAGGCAAACAAGTGTATACAGATTACCTAAGCTTATTAAAGTTTGAGAGCGGCTGGCGTATTGTCGCCAAGGTCTATAACGAACATTGAAAAGTTAAATCCCGAATCTGTTAAGGTTCGGGATTTGTTTTATAATTCGGGTTATTCGCGAATATCAAGTCTTGATGGTTTCTTGCTTATCAAAAAAAAAACAGCATTCAAATTTTTCTGAATGCTGCTTTAAAAATTATATGCCTTCCCTAATCAGGAATGGCTAAAGTTCTTGATTACTCAGCTACAACGATGAATTTAACATCTTTCTTCACCAATTTATGAAGATCAATTTCGGCTTCGTATTCACCAACGTTTTTAACTTCACCCTTGAAAGAAATTTTCTTTCTGTCTACATCAATATCGCTAGATGCTTTTAAAGCGTCTGAAATTTGAAGGGTAGTTACCGCTTCGAAAATTCTTCCACTATCACCAGCTTCGGTCTTGATCTCGAGCACTGCAATTCCAAAATGTATCAACATTTTTCAACCTTAGTACCGAATAGGTGCTTCTTATTTTCTTTGGTGCCTATCGTCCCCCAAAGTAGGTGATTCTCCTATCTACCTAGTTTGCGAGATATTACTGAATCACTAGGCTATTTTTTTAATGGATTTTGGGTGAAGTATCTCTTAGCACCCTAAGTGAAATTAGGATTATGAAAATGCAGCAAGTCACCGATTTATGGAATTTGTTAATGATACAACTTTGACATGAAGAAAAAGATGAATCATGAAAAAGTTAATTGTTATCGCATTGTTCATAATCGTTGGAAATTTAGCCAGTGCTCAGTCTTATTACTATAAGTCTAAATACGAAAGACCTGCTACCTTCCAGGTGGCACCTACCTACTTCAATTATAAGGGAGGCTTAGTGGGCTATCAGATTGGAATCAATATCAAAGAAGTTTTTAATGTCAGCTACTTCCATACTAGAAACTATGTTTTTGGTGAGCGGTTCATGGATGATCGATTTGCTGGAATACATACTAGCTTGGTTTTTCCAGTATCCGAGTCTATGCAAGTCGGCCCTGCGGTCAGGTTTGCCACATACAACGCAGAATTCGAAAAGGTATTCTTTGCAATAGAAGCTCGGCTTGACTTGAATGAGTCATGGAAAATCGGCTTTGAATATGGTAAGGGGGCTCAGAAGGGTTTTGGTATGAAGTTCATTTGGAACATGTATTGAATCGAATGTACCTAAGTGTTTTACCTAGATGACTCGGAGAAAAACCTAATTTTTTAAAACCTGATTTCTCGGAGATTAACAAATACGTGTTAGGATATTTTTGACATGAAGAAATTAACAATGAACCGTTGAAACTTTAAGCGTAGCAGTACTCCGTTTTTAGTCGGGTGAAGACCAAAAAATGAAAATGAAATTTTAATCAAACTCAAAATATAAATGCCATGAGACTCTACAAGATATTTTTCACATTAGCTTTTTTAACCCCCCTTTTGACACTGTCGTTGGACGGTTTTATCTATACAAAGAAAGAGGCCAAGTCCGTAGATGTATCGATTAATGACAACTGGCTGCCCGGTGCTGAATGGGTAGATTGGACCAACGGAATGAGCTACAAGACGATAGATTATGGCAAGAATGTATGGATGACCAAGAATTTTGAAATAGGAGGCGAATTGATGGATTTAGCAACAGCCACGCAACAAGCACCTGAAGGATGGAGGGTTCCAACTGTAGAAGAATGGAAGATATTACTGGCTCAATTTGGATTCGGAGGAGATCCCAATAGTCTCATCCCTAGCGCTTATTATACTTTTGACTTCAAGTCGGCTGGTCATGTTGATCCTGTTTTGGGCCTGATTGAGGTTGGTGAGTCAGGCATGTTCCTGGCACTGTCCGAAGATGGGGAGGGGCATTCTATTTTAATAGCAGATAGAGAATTAAACTATAAAGAGGGGGTTTTGCCAAAAGGGGCTAAACTGGCGGTAAGGTATGTAAGAAAATAATAAAGACACACATGTTTAGGTTAAAAGAGGGCTTTCAGACGGGAAGCCTTTTTTCATATCAAAATTAAAATAGAAGCTATTCTCAATCTTCTTCAAATTCACATGGTATTTTGATATAGGCTTTCTGTAGCTAATCAGCTAACTTGTACTGTAAAGAACATGCGGTCATCCAAGGTATGATATGATATTTTTAGTTCAATAATAATGATGCTAAAGCTAAGATTTAGTAACGTCTAAGTATTAATTGGCTGATTTTAGTTGTTCACTGCTTGGTTTTCTCAGTTGATTTGATTTTTTAGTTTTTAAGAGCCCTTTAATCTGACCAATCATAAATGTTTTTATTACTTTATGATTAGCGGCATTGTTATTAACTTCCAAATTACTGAATTTATAAAGAAATAATACAGAAGTTACTTTTGGTAAGCATGCTCTTAACCATCAATTTGAAAATCATTCAAAGGTTATGAATAGAAGGTAGATAAGGAATTTGATGACATTACTAGCTTGGCAGCAATTCTCTGTCAAATGCCCATTAGCCTGATAACATTGATTGAAAATGATTATACATATTTCAAATCCAGATTTGGTCTTAAAGCAGAAAAATTTTCAACAGAATATTCTTTCTGTAAACAGGCTTTAGAGGAACCTCACGAAGTTCTTGTGGTTGAGGATGCCCGCTTGGACGAACGTTTTAAAAACAATCCATTTACTACAGGAGACCCTTATGTGGTTTTTTATACTGGCATACCTTTGTTTTTGCCAGATGGAAAAACAATTGGTGTCCTTTCCGTCATAGACCATGTTCCTCGAAATTTGGCAGATGATCAAATCAAGGCCTTGAGCATTTTGGCAAATCAAATAGAAAAACTTTTTGAACTGAGTCAAAGTCAAAAGGATTTAAAAAAAATTAAGTCACGGCTCCTTAGAGAATCTGAGCGCTTAAGCAGTATTGTTCGTGCAACCCATGTGGGTACTTGGGAATGGAACGTACAAACAGGAGAGGTGGATTTTAATGAAAGATGGGCAGAAATAATAGGTTATACCTTGGACGAACTGGTTCCACTGAGTATTGATACATGGCAAAATGCCATTCACCCGGAGGATTTGGAGCTGTCTAAACAGAACATCAATGACTGTCTTGCTAAGAAGCTAGAATATTGTGACGTTGAATACAGGATGATCCATAAAAACGGCTCGGTAATATGGGGCAATCATTATGGACGAGTAATTAAATGGACGGAAGAAGGAAAGCCTTTGTTGGTGATAGGTACCCATGTCGATATTACTGCAAAGGTGCTGGCCAGAGAAGGGGTAAAAAAGACGGAGGATCGTTTTAGGGTACTTGTTGAAAACGGAGCAGATGCAGTAGCCATAATCGGAGCAGATGGAATGCCGAATTATGTATCGCCTTCAATAACCCGTGTATTGGGTTATTCAGAGCAAGAGGCACTCGAGTTGAACCTATTCGAGATAGTCCACCCCGATGATCTTGAAGGCATATCTGCCAAAATGATTGAGGTGTTAGAAAACCCTCAAAGACCAATTTATGGACATACTTCCAGGACGAAGCACAAAGATGGCTCTTGGCGATATTTGGAAGCCACGATCACCAATCTCCTAAATGACCCCAGTATTAATGGTATTGTGGATAATTTTAGGGACGTCACAGAACAAGTTTTAGCAGAACAAAAGCTGAAATCGTCTGAAGAAAGCTACAGGACCCTTTTTCATTCTAGTCCATTACCCAAGTGGGTTTATGATTTAAGTACTTTTCAAATCTTGGATGTAAACGAACAAGCCACCGTGGTTTATGGCTTTGGTCGGGAAGAGTTTTTGAGCATGTCCATCAAAGACTTGACAGATAAAATTGGGGTAGAAGAGCTACTGGCTTTTCACGAAGGGTCATTTACTGAAGAAAAAAGCATTAAACTCGGAGTCAAAAGGCATTTTAAGAAGAACGGTGAGGTACTCTTGGTGGATGTGAACGGCTTTGTAATGCATTTTGAGGGCAAAAGGTGCATGCTCGTAGTTTGTCAGGATGTAACCGAAAGAGAACAGTATGTTGAAAGTCTAAAATCCTCAGAGAAGAAATTCAGTTTTGCAGCCTCAATAGCAAAACTAGGCTATTGGCGCTATGAATTTAAGGGAAGTACCTTAACTTGGTCAGACGAGGTTTATAACATTTGGGGAAGGCCTAAAGCAGATTTTGGGCTGATTATGGAAAACTTTGCTAAAACTATTCATCCCAATGATAGAGATGATGTTTTGAAAAAGCGTGAGCTATCAACTAAAGGAGTAATAGACCATGACATTGCCTATCGCATTGTTCTCCCTGATGGCCAGATCAAATGGGTGCAAGAGCTAGGGGTGTTGATAAAGGACAAAGACGATAAGCCGGTAGTATTTGAAGGAGCTGTTCAAGACATTACCAAGCAAAGAAATGAGGCGCAACAACTCAAGATGTTGCAAGAAATCATCACCAAAACCACCGATTCTATAGTAATAACTGAGGCCAAACCCTTTGACAAGTCAGGGGCTCAGATTTTATACGTGAACGAGGCTTTTACCACAATGACAGGTTATTTACCCGTAGAAGTGATCGGTAAAACAGCATCTATTTTGCACGGAGCAAAAACGGACGAAGAACAGCTTAAAAAGTTGGCCCAAGCAACTCAAAACTGGGAACCCTGCGAGATTACAGTGGTGAACTATCGGAAAAATGGTGAGGAATTTTGGAATAATCTAACCATTAGCCCCGTAGCAGACGATACAGGTTCTTATACTCATTGGGTAGCCCTTACTAAGGATGTAACAGATCAAAAGAATAAGGAATTAGAAAAAGAGCTCATCAATAAAATAGGCAAGGTTTTTCATCAGCATAATCAATTGACGGAATGTTTGGCCGAGGTAAGCGAGCATATTGCAAGGTTTGGAGATTTTGATTTGGTTGAAATATGGCTGCCTGCAATAGATGATAAAACGATTAATTGCGTAGCTAGTTATTGCAATAGCGCGATAGGGGATGCTTTTTATGAAGCCTCTAAACACCTGAAAACACTTGGTCTAGGACAAGGAGTGCCCGGTCATGTTTGGAAAAATAAAATAACAGAGGTTTGGAGCATTGACGAAAAGCACTGGCCAACTAAACGAAAAGCAGCTGCGAAGAAAACGGGTATCAATACCGTGATTGGAATCCCCATAAAGCACAATGAAGAATTGATTGGCGTATTATTGATGGGCACGAAGAATTTGAAATCTGCTCTACCCATTTATTCCGGACTATTCCAAAAATTGGAGACAGCGATTGGTTTAGAACTTAGTAGAAAGAAATTAGAAATCGAGCTGGCCCAAATTTTTGACTTTGCACCAGACATGATTTGTATGGCAGGTTTTGATGGCTACTTAAAGCGGATCAATCCAGCTGGTTTAAAATTATTAGGCTATTCACTGGAGGAAATGCTCTCTAGGCCCATCAGGTCTTTCGTTCATGAGAGCGATAGATTGGCAACCAAAGAAAAACAACAAGAGCTTTATTCCGGTAAAAATCTTGCCAATTTTGAAAACCGCTACATCACCAAAGAAGGCAAAATAGTATGGTTGAGTTGGACGGCTACAGCAATGCCCGAACACGGCATCGTCTATTCAGTGGCTAGAGATGTAACGGATAAAAAAGAATTATTAAATCTTTTAGATGATGCAGCAAGGCTTGCTCGAATTGGGAGCTGGGAGATAGACCTTGTAAATAAAAGTGTTTATTGGTCACCACTGATCTATAAAATCCACGAGGTAGATGAAGGTTTTTCCCCCGAGTTAGAAGCAATTCTTGGCTTCTTCGATAAAGATTACATCGACAAGATTGAGGAGTTGATTGAGCATTGTAAGGCCTCAGGGAAAACATTTGATTTTGAAGCGCCTATTGTAACTGCAAAAGGCAATCAAATTTGGACACGCACCATTGGGCAAGCCGAGTTTCATGAGGGTAAATGCGTTCGTATTTTTGGTAGCTTCCAAGATATAGACGAAAGAGTAAAAGCGGAGGAAGAAATTACTGAGGCTTATTTAGAAAAGAACAGCATACTTGAAAGCATTGGGGATGGATTTTTTGCTGTCGATAAAAATTGGATTGTTACCTATTGGAACAAGCAAGCAGAGCTGATTTTGGGCAGGCCCAGAGAGACAATCATAGGCCAAAATTTTTGGGAGTATTATGCAGATGCCGTGAACACCGATTTTTATCGCTTGTACCAAAGGGCCATGATCCATTCTACTCAAGTAAGTTTCGAAGAGTATTACCCTACTCTCAACAAATGGTTTGAAACTTCAGCATATCCTTCCGAAAAGGGGCTATCTGTGTATTTTAAAGATATCACCCATAAAAAGGAAATCCATATCGAAGTACAAAAGGCAAATGAAAGATTTGAAAAAGCAACAGAGGCTACCTCAGATGCCATCTGGGATTGGGATATTACAGGCAAAACCTTTGTAAGGGGGAGCGGATTTAAGCAACTATTCGGCTTTGATGTGAAAAAATCAATTAGTGAAGTTGAATTTTGGGATAGCTATTTCCATGGTGATGATCTGGCGGAAGTAAAGGCTGGATTAAAAAAGGCATTGGAAAACCCGAATGTATCGAGGTGGGAACAGGAGTATAGGATAATTCACAAAAACGGAACAATCAAAACGGTAAGTGATCGGGGCGTGATCATCAGAGACTTGCAAGGGAAGGCAGTTCGGATGGTAGGCGCAGTAGCCGACATATCTTATCGTAAGGAGCACGAATTACAATTACTTTCGTTGAATGAGTCTTTGAAGGAATATGCCCATAATCTGGAGGTTTCGAATGAACAATTGGAGCAATTTGCTTTCATCGCTTCCCACGATTTGCAAGAACCGCTAAGAATGATTTCTAGTTTCTTGGGTCAGTTGGAAAGAAAGTATCAAAACAAGCTGGACGAAAAGGCCCATCAATACATTTATTTCGCTTCTGATGGGGCAAAACGGATGAAGCAAATAATCCTCGATCTTTTAGAGTACTCCAGAGCTGGCAAATTAGTGGAAGCAACAGAGTTCGTAAATCTGAGCGAACTTTTAACAGAATATAAACTGTTGCGAAGGAGACTTATAGATAATATGTCGGCCAATATCATTGTGGAGCAACTTCCCGTGATCAATGCATTCAAGGCACCATTGGTCCAAACTATACATTGTTTACTGGACAACGCCATTAAATATTCAAAGAAAGGAGTGCCTCCAGAAATTCATGTCTCGGTTGTGGAAAAGGAAGACGATTGGTTATTGGCAATTAAGGACAATGGGATAGGTATTGAAAGCGCCTTTTTTGAGAAAATATTTGTCATTTTCCAAAGACTGCATAACAGAGATGAATACGATGGTACGGGCATAGGATTGTCCATCGCCAAGAAGAATGTTGAATCTTGGGGCGGTAAAATTTGGCTGGATTCATTTCCAGATCAAGGGAGTACCTTTTATTTTACAATAGCAAAAAGTCCACTTTTCAATAAAATGGCAAACTTGATTTAGCCGAAACAGGAGATAACAACAATTCAACTTTCGGGCAATTCTCCAATACAGAACGGGGATTGAAATTTAGGTACTTCAAAAACAACGTCTGTTATTGGATAAACCTCTGTAAAAGCATATTGCCACAGGCCTAAACTCGGACTTAACAGCACTCAGTAACTTGAAAATGAGGCAAAGGAATAAGGGATAAATCAGCATTTTGGTCGATTGTTGAAAGTGCGGACCGGGTGAAATGCGTTATTTATCAGAAATGACTATAAGCTATTGAAAAACAAAATAATGGCTTTCAAATTCATTTTTTTGGATGTGAAATAAAATGTGCATTTTTGCAGGCAATACCTCATCATCAAGCAACATTGACAGTCCTGACTTTCAATGGACATTGAACCACTTAAAACAATCATAATTATGAATTTAAAGCCAGTACACATTCTGTTGGTTGAGGACAATGAGGGAGATATTGTGCTCACGAAAGATGCTTTCGAAGAAAGTAAAATCCAAACTAAAATCAGTGTCAGTAAAAATGGGAGAGATGCGCTAGATTTTTTGTTTAAACGAGGTGTGTTTGCAGCAGTGGAAAGACCCGACTTAATTCTTCTGGATATCAATATCCCTGTATTTAGCGGTCATGAAGTGTTAAAAGTTATTAAAGAAGATCCTGATTTAAGAAGAATTCCCGTGATCATCCTCACGACATCCTCCAATACAAAGGACATTAATTTAGCTTACGAAAACCATTCTAATAGCTACATCACCAAGCCCATTGATATGGATGAATTTATCAAGGCTATGTTGAAAATAGAAGAATTCTGGTTTCAATTGGTGAAGCTGCCAGTGTAAGAATAAACTGAACATCAAGACGGGTGAATAACTGATTTCTGCAACTATAATTGTATATTAAGGCAATTGAAGTTGTAACGAAAATTTATAATAAACATCTGTAATGCAAAAAGATAATCGGGAATATTCAATTCTCATTATTGATGACAATCCTGGAGATGTGATGCTGATCTCGGATTATCTTGATGAAGAAATAGTCATTCCAAAGCTTGAAGTAGCGGCAGGATACTTCCAAGCGAGAGAACTACTGCTGAGTAGAAAAGATCGGTTCGATGTTATACTGCTTGATTTGACCTTACCAGATTTATCGGGCGAAGAATTGGTCAGAGAAATTATAAGCATCTCTGACAATGCGCCTGTCATTGTTCTTACTGGATATTCAGATATAGATTTTGGAAAAAAGTGTTTGACGATTGGTGCTTCGGATTATTTACTTAAAGACAGTTTAAATCCTACAGTCCTGTATAAAAGTATTGTCTACGGAGTTGAGAGAAACGAGTACATCAATCAAATAAAGGACTCCCAAAAGAGGTACTTTGACCTATTCCAATTGAGTCCGCAACCAATGTGGGTATGCGATATTGTTAATTTGAATTTTCTAGATGTTAACAATGCTGCGGTTCAGCTATATGGCTATACAAAGAATGAATTTCTAAAAATGTCTACTAAGGATATTGTCCCCCATCATGAATATTTAAACTACAATTCCGAAAGTGCTGCTAATCTTGCTCAACACGTAGTTCATCGCACTAAAAATGGAAGGGAAATAATCGTGGATGAAAGAAGTAACATCATTGATTACAATGGAGAGAAGGCCAGGCTTGTACTTGCAATAGACGTAACAGAGAAACGGAAACTGCAAGAAGAACTTCAAATGAATACATATTTAGTCGAAAACCGAGAACGAAGACGGATTTCGAGCACACTCCATGACGGGTTGCAGCAAACGATTTTGGCCTCATTAATGCGTTTCGAGAACGTCAAAAATAACTTCTCCAAAATCCATGAAGAAAAATTTACCGGACGTTTTAAAGATGGGGTAGGCCTTCTGCAAGAAGCCCTAGAGCAAACAAGAACAGTGGCGCATAAACTCGTGCCGATTCAAATTGAGAATGAAGGAATTGTCTTTGCCTTAGACGACCTTATTGGGAAAAATACGCCTTTGAATATCGTCTTTGATTTTAGGGAGAATATTGGTGAAGAGCGATTGCCAGTTAACTTGGAGATTCTTTTGTATCGCATTGCGCAAGAAGGTGTGAATAATATTATCAAGCATGCTCAGGCTACCAAAGTGGAGTTTAATCTTATCAGGCAAGAGGCGTCTGTTTATCTTAAAATCTCTGATGACGGAGTGGGATTCGATGTTTCAACCTTGAAGAAGAGTACATTTGGTCTCCAATCCATGAGAGCGAGGGTTGAGTCACTTGCAGGCATATTTCAGGTCAATTCTGAATTGGGGCGAGGCTCAACTTTGGAGGTTACACTTCCATTGTCTTCGGGCTATGGCATGGTTGTAGGAGCCTGATTGCTAACTAAACTCAAAGAGCATAAAAAAGGGTCTTAATTTGAAAAATTAAGACCCTTTCATTATTACTATGTTCTTGATTACTCAGCTACAACGATGAATTTAACATCTTTCTTCACCAATTTATGAAGATCAATTTCGGCTTCGTATTCACCAACGTTTTTAACTTCACCTTTGAAAGAAATTTTCTTTCTGTCTACATCAACATCGCAAGATGCTTTTAAAGCGTCTGAAATTTGAAGAGTAGTTACCGCTCCGAATATTCTTCCACTGTCACCAGCCTTAGCTTTGATCTCAAGTACTGAATCTCCAATTGCATCGGCAATTGCTTGAGCGTCAGATTGAAGTTTTTCAGCTTTATGAGCCATTTGCTTAGCTGTTTCTGCTGCATGTTTCTTATTCGAAGCACTTGCAATTAACGCAAATCCTTGAGGAATAAGGTAGTTTCTACCATATCCAGGCTTAACCGAGATGATATCGTTTTTATAACCTAAGCCCTTAATATCAGTTTTTAATATTACTTCCATTCTGTTTTTTATTTAAGGGGTTACTTATTTCAAAGAATCTGTAACGTAAGGTAATAAAGCAATGTGTCTTGCTCTTTTTACAGCTTGAGCTACTTTCTTTTGGTATTTTAAGCTAGTTCCAGTAAGTCTTCTTGGAAGAAGTTTACCTTGCTCGTTTACAAATTTCAAAAGGAAATCAGGGTTTTTGTAGTCAACGTACTTAATGCCATTCTTTTTGAATCGGCAATATTTTTTCTTCTGTTGATCTCTGTTTACTGGTTCGTTTACAAGTGTCATGCTGCAACCTCCTCTTTTTTAGCTTTGTTGAATTCGCCTTTTCTTCTTCGGGCATTATACTCTACCGCGTGCTTGTCTAAAGCAATAGTCAAGAATCGCATTACCCTTTCGTCTCTTTTGTACTCTACTTCCAAAGTGTGGACAAGAGATGAGTCGGCATTGAATTCAATCAAATTGTAAAAACCAGTAGACTTGTGTTGAATTGGATAAGCCAATTTCTTCAAGCCCCACTTTTCTACATTTAGGATTTCGGCTCCATGATTTTTCAAGAGCGCTTCAAAACTTCCGACAGCATCCTTCATCTGCTCATCAGACAAAACGGGATTTAAAATGAATACTGTTTCGTAATTGTTCATTATTATGATTTAATATTTCGGGCTGCAAAGATAGTTATTTAAGATAAAAAACAACAGGAATGTAAAAGATTGTCATCGATTTAATCGGCTGGCAGCCAATTTCGTAATTTCAACTCAGTTTTTTAGCCAAGGTCATGATCAAAAACCGATTTAGAAGAAATTTGCTGGTCCTTTTTATGGCCTTAGCTGCGCCTATTATGATATATGGAATATTCGCGCTTACCTCACTCACTGCGGATGAATCTGAGCTGGAACAAATCTACGAAAGACAATTGGAAGCAGTTCTTTTTTCAATAAATCAATATACGCAAGATGTAATTGGCGGAATAGCCACTAAAATGGATAATGCTTATGAGTATGGCGATAAGACTAGATTTGATGAAATTCTGAAGCCTTACAAATTTTTCAAAGCACTGGAAATGAGAAATATTGACGGTACTTTAGGTCAGATCATCACTTCGGACTCTGCTTTTCACTCAACAGATTTCTCCCTTGTCACACAGAAAGTGTATGATGATTCTAAAGATATTGTAGGGAGATTGAGCAGATACAAAGACACCTATCAAAAAATTGAACCAAGGGAGTTCAGTATAGATTTTGAAAGTCAGGAATTAGCCCTAATCCAGTTTGTGATTGGCTCTGGTGATAACATCAAATTTTGCACCTACTACTTTTCTGGCAATCAGTTCATCGAGCAAATTCTTGGGACCAAAATTCAGGAAATCAGCAGAGGAGAATTCATTATTGTATGTAAGAGTGTCCAAACAGGTGAAATTGTCTATTCCAACATAGCAACCGAAGATCAAAAATCAGATGTGAGGAGCGAAAGAATTGATTTGCTTCCGCAGTATGAATTGGGCATTTCGAGAACAGGAAGTACAATTCAGGAAGCCGTGGGCAAAAGGAAACATCAGAATTTAGCGGCACTTGCCTTGCTTATGGTATTTCTTCTTTTTGGTATTTTGTTAGTGCTAAGGAATATTAAAAAGGAAATGGAATTGGCTCAAAGTAAAGCTGATTTTGTATCCAACGTCTCTCATGAAATCCGCACACCGCTGGCGCTGATCAATATGTTTGCAGAAACGCTATTGTTGGACCGCGTAAAGACAGAGGAGAAGAAGCATGAATACTATCAAATCATTACGAAGGAGGTGGGTAGATTGACGAATATGATCAATCGCATTTTAAGCTTTTCTAAAATTGAAGCTGAAAAACGCGAGTACAACAAATCCGCTCAAGACCTGAATATGATTGCCGAGGATGTAATGAATACTTACTCCTACCATTTAGAAAGCCATGGTTTTGCATTTGCTTTTAAACCAGCTGCCAGTCTTCCTTTGATCAATGCAGACAAAGAGGCGATGATCGAAGTGCTCGTAAACCTTATTGATAATGGTATGAAGTACTCAAAGGATGAAAAGTCAGTGATCATTTCAACCGGCAAAACGGAAGATTCTGTATTTATTGAAGTCACAGACAAGGGTATAGGGATTCCAAAAGGGCAATTAGATAAGCTGTTCGATAAATTTTATAGAGTGCCTACAGGCGATGTACACGACACCAAAGGTTCTGGCTTGGGACTTTCTATTGTTAAACACATTATGGAAGCCCATAACGGGAAGATTCAAATTCAGAGTGTAGTGGGGTCGGGGAGTACTTTTCGCCTTTTATTTCCAATGCTAAAAACAGAAGTATGATAAGAATTTTAATTATCGAAGATGAGCCAGCAATGCGCTTGGGACTTAAAGACAATCTTGAGTTCGAATCTTATGAAGTGGAACTGGCTATAAATGGTGAAGAAGGACTCCAGAAAATAAGTAATCAGACTTTTGATTTGATCATTTTGGACGTGATGATGCCAAAAATGTCTGGTTTCGATGTGTGTAAGGCGGCTCGAAAAATGGGTGTGCTTACACCAATCATCTTCTTGACGGCAAAATCAGAGGAAATAGATAAGGTTTTGGGCTTAGAACTGGGAGCAGATGACTATTTAACCAAACCATTCAGCTTGAGAGAGCTTGTGGCGAGGGTTAAAGCAATTCTAAGACGATCTGCCACAGTGAACGCCAAGCCTCATGTAAGTGCTCAAAAGGTGGGTAAGCTACAACTGGATTTTGATCAGTATTCTGCTTCTATCGATGGTGAAATGGTACGCATGTCTCATAAAGAATTCGAAATTATGCAATACCTGATTGAGAATAAGAATGAAGTAGTGAGCCGCTACGATTTATTGAATAAAGTTTGGGGCTACGATTCACAACCAACCACGAGGACGGTGGATAATTTTATTTTGAGGTTGAGACAACGCATTGAGACTAATCCGAACGATCCTCATCACATCCTCACAGTGCATGGAATAGGGTATAAGTTGATTTTATAGTAGACCGAATCATGACTATGACCTTCTGAATTTAATGATGACAACTTATGACATCTCTTTACTGCAATATGACACCCGGCCTTGGTCATAGCCGTATGTTTGTAATGTGTCAGGGCAATAAGTCCAAAGGTCAAAACAACAAAACAACAATTACAACAGCCCACTGCTCAGGTAGTGGGTTTATTAAGCACCAAGCAATGAGAAAATATACATTCATTTTAATTTTAATCAGCATTATAACGCCACTTTTTGGTCAGTCGCTGGACCGTATACAAAGCCTTCGAGGGTATTGGAAATTTTCCATTGGAGATAGAAGCGAATGGGCTTCAACTTCATATGATGATAAGGAGTGGGAAGAAATCTATGTGCCCAGAAGATGGGAAAGCGAAGGCTTCAACGGATATGACGGATATGCATGGTACCGCAAAACTTTCGATGGACGTGATCTCAGAGATGAAAAGGTGGTTTATCTGAAATTAGGCTACATCGATGATGTGGATGAAGTGTTCGTCAACGGAAAGAAAATTGGTTTCTCGGGTAGTTTCCTGCCAAATTACTCGACTGCCTATCGCGCAGAACGCATTTATGGTATTCCAACAGAGCTTATTAACTTTTATGGAGAAAACCTGATCGCTGTAAGAGTCTTCGACTATGGTGGAGAGGGTGGTATCTATTCTGGCGATGTAGGCCTTTATGCACCAGAGGAATGGGCTAAGGATGCCATCTACCTCGAAGGGCTTTGGAAGATTAAAATTGGAGACCGAAGTGAATACAAAGAGGCTGGCTATGATGATGAAAAATGGGAAAATATTATGGTGCCATCGAATTGGAGATCAATAGGAATTAACAATTTGAGGGACTACGCTTGGTACAGAAAAGAATTTATAGTGAATCCTGATGCAAAAACTACTGACCTAACCTTAATTGGCGGAAAGATTGACGACTTCGATGAGATTTTTGTCAATGGGGTTAAAATTGGAGAAACCAATGATGGACGAAGACTTGGCTCATCCAGGAGTTTTTCGGAAACTAGGGTTTACGCTATTCCAAATAATTTACTTAAACCGGGCAGCAACATCGTTGCCGTAAGAGTGAGGGACATTGGGGATAACGGTGGGATTTATGAAGGCCCCGTTATGATCCTTCCTTCAAGCCAAGTTTCTCGGGTATTACGCCAAAATGATTGGTCTTTCTGGCGCTAAAAAATATTACTGAGATCAACCAATACTTTTTCATTCAATTCATGTTCGCCCTCGAAACTAATTACTTCGGGGGTAACTTTTAACTGAGTAGCAATTTGAGTCTGCTCAAGCATTACCCCATCAGAAAGGTATTGATCTTTATTGCCATAGACCCAATAGACATTTTTGTTCTTTAGTCTTTCAACGCTTTGCAAGGGAGGTAAATCTGGAGGGAAAATCCCAGCCCAAAGAATCAACTGATCAAATTCAATCGTTGATTGTGTGGCGAACCTGGAAATGGTAGCTGCGCCTTGGGAGAAGCCCAATAGGTTGACTTTCAGTTGTGCTGGCAGCTTTGCTCGAACCTCAGTAAATACAGTACCTAGGTAATTGATGTAATTCTGAATATCTCTTAATCGATCTTCTTTGGTCATCCAAGTGGCACCAACTCGGCCAGTAAAACCATTAAGGTAATATTTTGAAAGACCTTCTGGCGCTACAATTAGATTTTTTCCATTATCCAAACATTTGAATTTGCGGATAAAATATTCTGCAAGCTGGCCATGTCCGTGACAAACAAACCAAAGCTGCTCAATTTCTTCGGATGCTTTACCTAAAGTGAAATAACGTGCCTCGAACTGGAAATTAATTTTATTTTCCATCTATGATTTCAAGTCTTTATCAGAGAATTTGAAAGGTAGAAGATTGTCAATGGACTCAGATTCAAATACTGTACCGTCAGCATCCGCCAAGTAAACGGCAATGTTTTGGTTTTGATTATTTTCATACTCACTCATGGCCTGCCTACAACTTCCGCAAGGGGTAGCCAATTTGAAAAAATCATCAACACTTCTTTTTGCTACAATCGCTACCCTCAATATTTTGCTATCGGGGTACTGAGATTTTGCACTAAAGAAGGCAACCCTTTCGGCACAAAGCCCTGTCGGATAGCAGGCGTTTTCTTGGTTATTGCCAGTGATGATTTTGCCATCATCCAATAGCAAAGCCGCACCTACCTGAAAATTGGAGTAAGGAGCATAAGCATTAAGTGCCGCCTTTTTGGCCTCATCAATCAATTGTTTGATTTCTCTTGATGGTTCTTCGGGTTGGTATTTGTTGAGGTAAACTTCTTTCTTAACTCTCTCTGCCATGTAATCATGCATTGGTGTGGGTTTGGAAGATACGAATCTTTTTATTCTTAGTTGTCGACTGCTAAAACTGTTGTCTTATAGTTTGGGCATGAGATAAAAAAATGGCAGTTTGGCGGACAAATACATGGAGGGTATGAATCGAATTTTAATTCTTGGCGCTGGTCGCTCTGCAACTTCTTTAATTAACTATTTACTATCGGCAGCTGCTGAAAATGATTGGCATGTCATCGTAGCCGATTATGCTTTGCAACTGGCAGAAGAGAAAGTAATGGGTCACCCAAGCGCTACTGCCAAAGCAATTAATATAAGAGAAGAGGCAGATAGAATCCAGATTATTGGGGATGCAGACGTTGTAATTTCGATGTTGCCAGCTTCGTTTCACCCGCTTGTTGCGGAGACCTGTTTGGACTTAGGCAAACATTTGCTTACCGCCTCCTATGTTTCTGAAGATATGCGCGCGCTTGATCAGCAGGCAAAAGAAAAGGGACTTCTTTTGCCTGCTGATCAAGCGCGCGCATATCTTCA
>Ga0210039_1000180_pt1 | contig 70479 bp, 66 predicted proteins | sample CryGeyCG2114_250_3_FD_185460 | JGI IMG/M metagenome (GOLD analysis project Ga0210039, IMG submission 185460) | Groundwater microbial communities from aquifer - Crystal Geyser CG17_big_fil_post_rev_8/21/14_2.50 (SPAdes) (version 2) | ecosystem: Environmental > Aquatic > Deep subsurface >...
ACGTGGTTCTTCATCAGGCAGTAGGCCCATATTTTGAGTGAATATTTGCTGCTGTATGTCTTGAGCCATTCAAGATAAAACAGGTAATCGTCTTTTCTTTCAAAGACGCTCTGCCGGTAATTGCCCCTTTGGGTGATGTGATGAGGAAATCCTACAGCTACGGCTCTGGAGATTCTCGGCATGGGCCAATGGTAAACAATGCAGAATGTGAAGTCAAGTAAAAATGGGCGCTGTCCCTATTTTCCCCCCTATTTTCCCCCTACTTTCCGTTCATGTCCCTATTTTCAGGATCGTCCGGTCAAGCCGGACGATGACGAAGGATGAACCGGATGGTCTCTACGAGTCGTAGACCGGTCGAGCCGAACAATGACAATCGCGACTTTTGTCGCTCTGTATGGTGGATCTTATTTGGAGATTTTTTGCTGCACTCACCCATGGGGTATGATGCGGTTGGCTCAAGAGGATGGATCGGAGAAAGACGTAATAAGGCACTCATTGGAATCAGAAGGGCAACTTCCTCTACGCTACACCCTGTCCGAGCGGACATGCCTTACGGTTGTATACGTTTAAGCTCGGCCGGGGTGGGCCTACCCGCCGGATTTCTTGAGATCCAGAAGAATCCGTTTGGCCACGGCCTTGAGGGTCTCAAAAACACCGTTGCCCTTGGGGGCCACGGCCTCAAACCAGGGGACACTGAGGGGGTTCAAGGACGACTGGAGTTCTTCAATGGTAGCGATGTTGTCCAGGTCCCTCTTGTTGTACTGCGTGACATAGGGGAGCTTGGCGAGGTCATATCCCTGCTCGAGAAGATTTTCCTTGAGGTTTTCCACGCTCTCCATGTTGGCATCCATCCTCTCCAGTTGAGAGTCGGCGACAAAAACCACACCGTCCACCCCTTTCAGGATGAGCTTCCGGCTGGCATCATAGAAGACCTGTCCGGGAACCGTGTAGAGATGAAAGCGGGTCTTGAATCCCCGTATGGTACCGAGGGCCAAGGGCAGAAAATCGAAAAACAGGGTTCTCTCCGTCTCCGTGGCCAGAGAGATCATCTTCCCTCTGGACTCCGGGTTGGTTTTTTCAAAGATGAACTGAAGATTGGTGGTCTTTCCGCCGAGACCAGGGCCGTAGTAAACGATCTTACAGTTGATTTCCCTGGAAGAGTAATTAATAAACGACATCCATGATCCTTTACGAGTGAGGGCTCCTACCCAAACAGCCTGTCTATGTCTTCATCTGTAATCTCTTCTAAGGGAGAACCGGCGCCTTCCGCCTCTTTGCCTTCTCCTTGTTTCTTCTGCTGAATCTCCTCAAAAATGCGGGTCAAAACCTCAGCGCTCTTTTTGACCCGGAGTCGGACCAGACCGAGAGAAGACCGCTGGTCGAAAATGACGACCAGGATGACCCTCCTCCCGATGATGGTGATATGAATGTTGTCTTTCTCGCCTTCGTGGAAAAGAATGGAAAATTCCTTTTCACCGATGAGTTTGGCCATCCCTCCGGTGGCGGCGATGTTCCCTGCGGTCAGGGATGCGAGCGAGGTGGTGTCCATGTTTTCGTTCTCTCCGCAACTCGCAATCAACTGGCCGTCTCGGTCCACCAGAAAGACCATCTTGGCATTGGTTTGCTGATGAAGCCTCTTGATTTCCTCTTCTATCTTTACAAAATCTTCTTCATAAAGGACAAAGTTTGAAAGCGGCATTGACATGTTGATCCTCTTGAATGGAACATACTCAAAAGGGTTTCCGAGGCCTTTTGTTTATCATGAGCTAATATATTATATTTAACATACGTTTAGATAAATTACAACACTTTATTTTTCCGAAGGTTTTTCCCCATGGTCCGCCTTGTGCTTTGCCTGCAGATTTTCCCAGTCTTTGTCTATCCCCTCCTGCATTTCCTTGATAATCCATTCATTCCCGGGCTTGAAGAGGTGTTTGAAACGCCCCTGGATCTTGAGCCACTCCTCAATCGGCTTCTTCTCCTTGGGTGTATACGTGATCTTTGTCTTCCCGTTTTCCACCTCATACAAGGGCCAAAAACAGGCATCTACCGCGAGCTGGGACTCCCGGATCGGTCCGTCCATGGCCGAGCGCCACCCCCGGTTGCAGGGGGAGATGATGTTCAAAAAGCTGGGTCCTTCGGCATTCAGGGCCTTGCGCACCTTCTGCATGAGGTCCCGCCACTGGGACGGGCTTGCCTGGGCAAGATAGGGGATGTTGTGTGCCTCCACGATTCTGGTCAGGTTTTTCCTTTGCTGCATTTTGCCCGGGATGACCTTTCCGGCCGGGCTCGTGGTCGTAGCCGCTCCTTTAGGGGTGGAGCTCGACCGCTGGATCCCCGTATTCATATAGGCGCCGTTGTCGTAGCAGATATACGTGAAACGATGCCCCCTCTCGAGAGCTCCGGATAAGGACTGAAGCCCGATGTCGTAGGTCCCTCCGTCTCCGCCGAAAGCGATAAACCGGATCGGGCGGTTGATCTTCCCCTGCTTTTTCAGGGATTGATACATGGCCTCGATTCCCGAAGCCGTTGCCGCGGCGTTTTCAAAAGCGGAATGGAAAAAGGGGACCTTCCAGGCCGTAAAGGGATAGATCGTGGTCGCCACCTCCAGGCAGCCTGTGGCGGAGGTCACCACCACGGGGTCCTCCGCGGCCAGGAGGACCTGGCGGACGATGATCGAGGCCCCGCACCCGGCGCAGAGCCGGTGTCCTCCGGTTAAAAGGTTTTGCTTATGGGATAGTTCTTTCAGGGTCAGCTTGGTCATGATAGGCTCCTTGTTCAGTTTCGTACCGTCATATACTCGGCCAATGTTTCGATCTTCCCGGTTTCGGAAATCTTCAAAAGTTCATGAAAGACGTCCCTGACATGCTGGAGTCCCAGGTCTCTTCCTCCAAGTCCGAAGATCTTGTTGATCATCAGAGGCCGCGCGCCTGCGTCATAGAGGGCCGATCGGAACTCAGAAAAGAGCGGACCGCTCAAACCATTGACGCCGTCGGCGCGGTCCATCACGCAGACCGCTTTCAAGCCTGAGAGCGCCTGGGCGATCTCGTCTGCCGGGAAGGGACGAAAAACCCTGGGCTTCAAAAGTCCTGCCTTGATCCCCTTGACGCGCAGTTCATCCACCACGGCCTTGACCGTGCCGGCTGCGGAGTTCAACACCACGACGGCGACTTCCGCATCATCCAGGCGGTAGGCCTCAAATAGACCGTATTGCCTTCCCGAGATCTTGCCGAACCTTTCGGCGATCTCCAGGATGACGGGCTTGGCGTTCTTCATGGCCTCATACTCCTGCCGTTTGTGCTCGATATAGTAGTCCTGAAGGTCCAGAGGACCGTAGGTCATGGGGTTATCCACGTCAAGGAGAGGACGGTTGGGGATATATTCCCCGATGAAATCCCGGACCACCTTGTCATCGAGAAGTTCCATGCTCTCGATGGAGTGGCTGATGATGAAACCGTCCATGCCGACCATGACCGGGAGGCGGACATCCATATGTTCGGAGATACGGACGGCCTGAATCACATTGTCGTAGGCCTCCTGTGCGTTTTCGGAAAATAGCTGGATCCATCCGGAATCCCTGGCCCCCATGGCATCCGATGTGTCGCCGTGGATGTTGATGGGCGCAGACAAAGCCCGGTTGGCCATGGCGAGCACGATGGGGAGGCGGTTCCCTGCAGCGATGAAGAGCATCTCCCACATGAGGGCGAGCCCCTGCGAAGAGGTGGCGGTCATGACCCGGCCTCCTGCCGCGGCCGCACCGATGCATGCGCTCATGGCGCTGTGCTCGCTCTCGGCCGGCACCAGAACGGTTTTGACCTCACCGTCGGCTACAAAGCTGGAAAACTGCTGCATGATCTCCGTGGACGGGGTAATCGGGTAGGCGGCACAGACGTCGGGGTTGATCTGCCGCATCGCGTTGGCCACGGCGATGTTTCCTGTCATTGCTACTTTCTGTCCCATGGGTTCTCCTTTGTCTTCCTTATTCATCGTTATCTAACGTTCTACCCTATTTCCCTTCCTGCGCCATGGTGATGGCCTGAACCTTCTTTGGACAAACATCGGCACAGGCTCCGCATCCCTTGCAGTGTTTGTAGTTGAAGCCGGTCATCTTTTCGTCTTTGACAATGATGGCCGAGTCCGGACAGGAGATCCAGCAGATCAGGCAGTGTATGCACTTGTTTTCGTCCAGGACCGGTTTGAAGGTCCGCCACCCGCCGGTGGTATATTGGTCGGCGTTTCCGGCCTCTTCGATGACCCCTCCCATGGGGATTTCTTTCCAGCTTTTAAGTTCGCTCATATTCCTTTTACCTCCTTGTAGGCCCGTTCCACGGACTCGGTGTTCCCCTGGATGATTTTTTCCGGAAACTTTTTGCCGAGGGTCTTCTTCATATCCTTGAGCATGGTCTCGAGCGTCACCAGCCCGGTAACGCGGGCCAGCGCCCCCAGCAAGGGGGTGTTGGGAATGGGCCTTCCCAGACAGTCCATGGAAATCTGCGTTGCATCTACGGTGAAGACCTTGTCCTCCGGCCGGCCAAGTTTTTTCGCGAGTTCCTTGGGCGGATGGGTGGTGTTGATCAGAAAGACCGCGTCCTCGGGAGTCCCTTCGGTGACATCCAGTGTGTCAAGCAGGGAGCTGTCCACGACTATCACCACATTGGGGTTGGTCACCTGGCAGTGCATGGTGAGTGGAGCGTCGCTGATCCGGTTATAGGCGCGAAGGGGGGCGCCCATCCGCTCCGGTCCATACTCCGGAAAGGCCTGCACATATCCGCCCTCGGCCATAGCGGCCTCGGCCAGGACCTTGGCCGCGGTTACGGCCCCTTGCCCGGCTCGTGCATGCCAGCGTATTTCAGTCATACCCATAGTCCTTATCTCCTTTCCTTATAGAAAATTTGCCGCTCATTTCACAAACTATTTGAGAAATTAAAATTCCCCCTGTATCAGAGTTCTCTCCTCCATTCCATGGCCTTGGAGAGGGTCACCTCATCCGCATATTCGAGATGCCCGCCCATGGGAATCCCGTGTGCGATCCGGCTTATTTTATACCGGTAATTCGATCGAAGAAGCTGGACTAAGTACATGACCGTAGCCTCGCCTTCAATCGTTGGGTTCGTCGCCAGGATCACTTCCTTGACCGGCTCGATTTCAAGACGGCGGACAAGGTTCTGTATGTTCAGATCCTCAGGCCCAACGGCATCGATAGGGGAAAGCGCGCCGTTTAGCACATGATACTGCCCCCGGTATTCTCCTGTCTTTTCGATGGCCATTACATCCATGGCCTCCTGCACCACGCAGATTATCGAGGGGTCCCGCTTGGGATCTTTACAGATACTGCAAAGCTCCGATTCCGCGAGATTCCCGCATCTGGAACAGAAGCGGGTCTTCTCCTTGAGTTCCTCAATGGCGCGGGCCAGCCCCAAGGCGCGCTCTTTCGGCATCTTCATTAGAAAAAAGGCAAGCCTCTGGGCGGTCTTGGACCCGATGCCGGGAAGCCGTTTCAATTCCTCGATCAGCCTGTTCAATGAGGAAGATTCCATCACGCCCACGCCTTGTTTAAGCCGGTGATTCTCAACCCGCATAGCGGGTGGCATCAGGATGCCCCCCAAAGGGGGGCGTCCGCTATACAGAAATCGTATTTCTCATTAAAAGAGTCCCGGAATCTTGATGTTGAGACCGCCCGTCAGCTTCTTCATCTCATCCTGCAGCATCTCCTTGGATTGCCGGATTCCCTCGTTCACCGCCGCCACGATGAGGTCCTGCAGCATCTCTATATCCTCGGCATCCACGATCTCAGGCTCAATCTGTATGGAAAGGATTTCCTGCCGTCCATTGACCTTGACCGTCACCATGCCGCCCCCGGATGAGGCCTCGATCACTTTTTTCTCGGCCTCTTCCTGAACCTGTTTCATTCTCTCCTGCATCTGCTGGGCCTGCCGCATCAATTCATTGATCATATTGGATGACATGATCGATTTCCTCCTTAGTGGTCGGCGCCAAAATCCCGCACATCCTGAACTTGACCCTTGAAGATCCTTAAGGCCTCCTGAACCACATGGTTTCCAAGGTGCTCCTGTAGAAGCTCGTTCTTTTTCTCCCTCTTTAAGTCTTCCTTTTTCTCTGTCAGTGTTTTTTTCCCGGTTTCTGCGCCGTTTTGCAGGCAAAAGGTTAGGGCAAACCCCCCTTGCATCCGTCCTTTGATTATTTCGTTAATCTTTTGCTCTTTTCCCTTGGCCATGTCGTAGTGGATCTTCTTTTTAAACCCGATGACCATCTTATGAGGTTCTGCTTTTTCAAGAAATCCATGTTCCAGAATAGACCCGATCAGAGGGTTGACCGTATTCGCATGATTCACGATTTTTTCCCAATCGAACGGGGCCGGCGCCTCCTTGCCGGATTGATGACCCTGTTCAGGAACAGATCCGGCTGAACCCGTTTTTTTGACCGCCGGGTTTTGGGCCGGCGGCCGGCCGCCGCTTAAATCCCCTCCATGGAATTTCTGCTCCAGGGCTTCCAGCGTTCCCAGGATCTCCTTGAACTCCTGCAGGGGCTGAATGCGCGTCATCTTGACCAGCGCCACCTCTAATATGGTCCTCGGATGTGCTGAACGACGGAGCTCCTCTTCGGTCTTGTTCAGGTATTCAATAAAAGCAAGAAGCCGGCCCTCTTCCACCGATTCGGAAATCGGGCGGAGTTTGTCGATCTCTTCCCCTTCGATATGAATCACGGTCTTCGGGCTCTTCAGGATCTTGATCATCAGAAGGTTTCTGAAATAGAGTTGAAGTTCCCTGCAAAACTCGACCAGATCCACACCGAGAGAATTCAGTTTTTCCACCAGATTCAATACGCGCTCAGCATCCTGTTCAATCAGGCCGATACTGCATTCGTCCAAAACCTCCGGGTCGATGATCCCCAGAACGAGTTTAATATCCGCAACCGTTATCTTGTCTCCGCAAAAAGAAAGGATCTGATCCAGCAGGCTCTGCGCATCCCGCATGCTCCCTTCGGATGCACGGGCAATCAGACGCGCCGACTCCTGGTCTATTGCAAAACCTTCCTGTTCAGCAATCCGGAGGAGGGCCTCGGTAATCTTCTGAACAGGGATGCTTCGAAAATGAAAACACTGACAGCGTGATTGTATGGTCACGGGGACCTTGTGCGGATCCGTGGTTGCAAAAACAAAGATCACATGGGGCGGCGGCTCCTCCAAAGTTTTGAGAAGGGCATTAAAAGCGCTTTTGGATAACATGTGCACTTCATCAATGATATAAATCTTGTACCGGGCGCTTGCCGGCGCATACAGAACATTCTCCCTGAGTTCCCGGATATCGTCCACGCCGGTATTGGATGCCCCGTCGATCTCGATCACATCGATGGAATTCCCCTGCGTGATCTCCGTGCAATGAGAGCAGATGTTGCAAGGCGAGACCGTCGGGCCTTTCTCGCAATTTAAGGCCTTGGCCAGAATCCTGGCCATGGTGGTCTTCCCCACGCCCCTCATCCCGGAAAAAAGAAAGCCGTGGGCGATTCTCTTGGATTCCACGGCATTCCTCAACGTCCGTGTGATATGCTCTTGTCCGATCACGTCTTCAAAAGACTGCGGCCGATATTTTCTTGCCAGGACTTTGTAGGACATCACGTCATCCTTTGATTTTATTTAGGAACCTGTTTTTTTACGGTCGTTGTGCGGACGAAGCGCTTTCAGGTTTCCCTGCGGCACACAAGACTCCACGCTTAGGGCTGCTCCTGTCACGGCCTGACCCGGTTCACATGTACTCGTTGCGCAGGACCTGAACCGCTTCGCCCGCACAACGACCGTAAAATTTTTCTTCAAAAAATTTAATTACAATTTGCCTTAGCAGATTGCCTCTTTTTTCGCAAAGCGAAAAAATGGCGGAGAGGGGGGGAGTCGAACCCCCGGTAACTTTCGCTACACACGATTTCCAGTCGTGCACCTTCGGCCACTCGGTCACCTCTCCTAAAATTTTTCTTCAAAAATTTTAGCCGCAATTTGCTGAAGCAAATTGCCTCTTTTTTCGTGAAACGAAAAAATGGCGGAGAGAGAGGGATTGTGCTTTACCGCTCCGGAACGAAGTTCCGGAGCGCCGCACGCCCCGCTTCTCATATCCTTGCCGCCTCCGGCGGCTACAACATTAAGGTATCTTGGGGTCGAACCCCCGACCCCGGGGCTTCGAATCCCACCAATCCTGTCAGGGTTTCATCGCTCATTGCGTCTCTGCGTTATACCAAAGTGAGCTGCTGGCGGAGAGAGAGGGATTCGAACCCCCGGTGGGATGAACCCACACCTGATTTCGAGTCAGGCGCCTTCGACCAGCTCGGCCATCTCTCCTAAAATTTTTCTTCGAAAAATATTCATTGCAATTGGTTTCAGCCAATGGCTTCTTTTTTCGCGAAGCGAAAAAATGGCGTAGATCTGATTCGTGAAAAAAAATCTTTTAACAATAAACTCGCTTCTTTTTCCAAAACCCCACCTGTCACAGGGACCTGATGGTTCAGGCGAAAATCCTGCAGGATATGGTATTCAGATCCAGAGGCTCCTCCCTTTGGGTCTCTCGCGGCATAAACCAGCCGGCCGAGACGGGACTGAATCATGGCCCCTGCGCACATGACACAAGGCTCAACCGTGACATACAGGGTTACATCGGTAAGCCGCCACCGATTCAGCATAGCTGCCGCGTCGCGAAGCGCAATGACTTCGGCGTGTGCCGTCGGATCCTTTAAGGTTTCTTTCAGATTGTACCCTCTTCCGACGACCTGATCGCCGAACACGGCTACAGCGCCGATAGGAATCTCCTGGCAGGCCGATGCCTTGTGCGCCTGTTCCAGCGCTAACGACATATAGTACCGATCTAAGGAGTCCTGCTTTTCCATAAGGAGTTTATATTTATGGTTCTTCTCCCATTTAGTGGGTAAAAAGGGTTCGAGGGGTCAAGTGTTTGTTTTCCAGTGATTTTATCAGTTTGTTATTTTGTAAATCTCCAAGCATAATTGATAAGACTTCTGTCAAACCTTTAATTCCTTGTAGTTTTTGAGCACTTCACTTGACCCCTGGAATCCTTGACCCCTTGACCCCTGATGTTTTCACCCGCTCTTTTGGGGATGATCCATATTTATTAATCAAACATGGTGCGCCCAGCAGGATTCGAACCTGCGACCTTTGGATTCGTAGTCCAACGCTCTATCCAATTGAGCTATGGGCGCTGAAATTCTTACCACATAAGAATTTTAATTGCCATTTGCGTAGGCAAATGGCCTCTTTTTTCGCGAAGCGAAAAAATGGCGGAGAGAGAGGGATTCGAACCCTCGGTAGAGCTTTAAGACCCTACACTCGCTTAGCAGGCGAGCGCCTTCAGCCGACTCGGCCATCTCTCCTAAAATTTTTCCTGCGTAAAAATTTTAAAACGCAATTTGCTTCAGCAAATGGCCTCTTTTTTCGTGAAGCGAAAAAATGGCGGAGGAGGTAGGATTCGAACCCACGGTGCTTTCGCACAACGGTTTTCAAGACCGCCGCCTTCGACCTCTCGGCCACTCCTCCTCTCTTTTCTATACGGCACGATCAGAATTCTTCGATTCAATCCTCTCAAGGCCGTTCATATAAGGACGGAGCAGATCGGGTATGATGACGCTGCCATCCTTTTGCTGGTAATTTTCAAGAATAGCGACCAATGTTCTCCCTACGGCCAATCCGGAGCCGTTCAGGGTATGGACCAGCTCCGGCTTTGCGCCGGAAACCGGCCGATAACGGATCGATGCCCTGCGGGCTTGAAAGTCCTCATAATTGCTGCATGAAGAGATCTCCCGGTAGGCATTCTGCCCCGGCAGCCAAACCTCGATGTCATAGGTCTTAGAAGCAGCAAATCCGATGTCTCCTGTGCAGAGGGTCACGACGCGGTAGTGCAGGCCAAGACGTTTCAGGATATCCTCTGCATCCTCAAGAAGCCTTTCCAGCTCCTGATAGGAATTCTCGGGCTCCACCAGTTTGACCAATTCAACCTTGTTAAACTGGTGCTGTCGAATCAGGCCCCGGGTGTCTTTCCCGTAGGATCCGGCTTCCCGCCGAAAACATGGAGTATAAGCGGTAAAATAGATGGGGAGCCGGCCCGGCTCCAGGATCTCCTGGCTATAAATGTTTGTCACCGGGACTTCCGCCGTAGGAATCAGAAAAAAATCCTCGTTCTCATCCTTGAATACACGAAAAAGATCCTCTTCAAACTTAGGCAGTTGTCCGGTTCCGGTCATGGTCGCCCGGTTGACCATAAAAGGGGGAAGGATTTCCTGATACCCTTTTTCCCTGGTATGGATATCCAGCATAAGATTGATCAGCGCCCGCTCCAGAAGGGCGCCTTCGCCTTTGTACAATGTAAACCTGGCGCCGGCCAGTTTGCTCCCCCGTTTAAAATCCAGGATATCCAGTTTTTCACCAATATCCCAATGGGCCTGGGGAGGAAAATCAAATTCCGGCGGCTTTCCCCATCTTTTCACTTCCGGATTGTCTTCTTCGCCCTTCCCTTCCGGAACCGAGGGGTGCGGGAAATTCGGTATCCTAAGCAGGATTTCCTGTGTGGAGGCCTCGACTTCCACCTTTTTTTTCTTCAGATCCTTAATCTCCGCCGAGACATCCTTCATCTCCTCCTGCAGCGAGGAAGATTCTTTGTTCTCCCTCTTGAGCCGGCCGATTTTTTTTGAAACCACATTGATCTTGTGCTGTATTTCCTCAAGTCGGGTCCTAATGCGGCTGTTTTCCTGGTCCAGTTGGACGAACTGGTCCAGAGAAAACGGCTCTCCCCGACGAGCTGTCATCTGCTCAATGGCTTCAATATTGTTTCTCACAAACTTTGCATCAAACATGCGGAAACCTGTCTCAAGATGAAAAAAATGGGAAATTGTACGTTATCATCCTGATGAAATGAAGTCAAATTATTTTCAGGTATGCCTTCTTGAAAACCGATTTTATCCCATGACACCCGAAAGTCCCGGGCTTCCCCGGCTCCGCATGGCCTCACGGACGTGCGGGTTGCAGGGGGTTACCCTTTCGATTTGACGCCTGGTCTTACGGCCTTCTTCTTCAGCAGATTGTCGACCTTTCGAAGAATAATCTCTTTGTTGGGATAGTCTTTCTCCAAAGACCCCAGCACGCTGACGGCCTCTTCGGTTTCACCCATCTCTTCGAGGGTGTCCGCCAAACCAAGTTTTGCATTCGCAGCCAAGGGGCTGTCACCGTACAGGGCAATAAAGTTTTCAAATCCCTTTCTGGCCTCTGCAAATTTTCCCTGCCTGAAATGGATCACACAGATCCAGTAAGCGGCGGCATCCCGGTATTCGCCGGCGCCGTAACGATCGAGAAGCGCGGAGTATTCCATCTCTGCCTGTTCATCATCGCCGAGAGCCATGTAACACTGGGCGATCTGGAACTGCGCCTCTGCCAAAAGCTTGGATCCGGGAAACTGGTTTACCAACTTCTGGAATTCGACAATGGCCTTTTTGTAATCTTTTAGATCCGAGTAATAGATGTCCGCAATGGTTTCCTGTGCCTTTTCACAATAGGGGGTAATATTCCCCTGAGAAACCGCTCCTCTAAAAAAAAACAGGGCCTCTTTGGGCTGTTTTTTAAAGAGCCGGTGAACCCTTCCGATGAAATACAGGGCTTCTTGTGAGGTTGGCGAGTTTGGAGATCGTTCGGCTGCCCTGTTATAATAGGAAAGGGCTTCTTCCACCTTCCCTTCCCGCAGGGCATCTCCGGCTTTGAGAAGGAATTCCGACGAGGAGGTATTCCGGCAGGCTGTAAACAAGATCAGAATAAAAAACAAAATGCCATTGACTTTAACCGGCCGGTTCCTCCTCATCCTCTTTCTCCGCCAGTGTGGCAATACCTGTAACCTTGTCATTTTTTTCTATCCCGATGAGTTTCACTCCCTGGGTGTTCCGGCCGATCACAGAAACCCCGCTGACCTTCATTCGAATGACCTGTCCGTTCCGGGTGATCATCATCAGATCGTCTTCGTCCGTGACCTGCCAGATGCCGACAACCTTGCCGTTTCTCTCTGTGGTCTTGATGGTGATCACCCCTTTTCCTCCCCGGCTTTGAACGGGATACTCGGAAACACTGGTCCGCTTTCCATATCCGTTTTCGGCTACCGCAAGGAGGGTGGCCGCCGGATTCACCACTTCCATGCCGACCACTTCGTCGCCCTTGCGAAGGGAGATCCCCTTCACCCCCCTGGAGACTCTCCCCATGGATCTGACCTGGGACTCATGGAACCGGATAGCGAATCCGTCTCTGGTCCCCAAAAGGATATCCTGTTCATTGTTGGTGATGGCGGTACGGATCAACTCATCGCCGGAGTCCAAGGTCAGGGCCGTAATTCCGTTCGCGCGCGGGCGGCTATAAGCGGAAAGAGCGGTCTTCTTGACGATCCCTTTCTTCGTGGCCATGATGATAAACTTATTTTCTTCAAAATCCTTGACCGGAAGCGTATTCGTGATCTTCTGCTCGGACCCGATCTGCAGGAGATTGACCATGGCCTTGCCGCGGGCGGCACGCCCGGCCTGAGGGATCTCATGAACCTTCAGCCAATAGACCTTCCCGCCGTCCGTAAAGAAAAGGAGGTAGTCGTGCGTCCTGGCTACGAAAAGCCGCTCGACAAAATCCTCCTCTTTGGTGTCCATGCCGGTGACACCCCGGCCTCCCCGCCGCTGTGCACGGTAAAGGCTCACGGCGTTTCTTTTGATATATCCGGAATGGGAAATGGTGATCACCATATCCTCTTCGGCGATCAGATCCTCCAGCTTGATTTCCGATTTTTGAGCGACGATCTCGGTTCTTCTCGGATCTCCATATCTTTCCCGGATCTCCTTCAACTCCTCCCTGATGATTTTCAGAACCTCTTCGTCATGGGCCAGGATATACTGAAGTTTTTTGATCAGCTCATAGGTCTCTTTGAGTTCAGACAGGATCTTGTTCCTCTCCATGCCGGTCAGGCGCTGAAGCCTCATGTCCAGGACGGCTCTGGCTTGTGCCTCTGATAGGGCATATTCCTTGATCAGGGCGAATCTGGCGGCCTCGGGATCCGAGGAGTTTCTGATCAGCCGGATCACCGCATCCAGGTTGTCGAGAACGATCTTAAACCCCTCCAGGATATGCGCCCGGTCCTGGGCGCGTTTAAGGTCGAAAAGACTCCTCCGAGTCACGACCTCCTTCCGGTGGTCTAAAAAGAGCCGAAGCATCTCCATGAGGGTCAGGACCCGAGGCTGATTGTTGACCAGGGCCAGCATGATCACGCCGAACGTGGTCCTGAGATTGGTATGTTTGAAAAGCCGGTTCAGAAGGACCTCTGCTACTTCGTATTTGCGCAGTTCCAGGACGATCCGCATGCCGTCACGGTCGGATTCATCCCGGATATCCGTAATCCCTTCAACCTTTTTATCCTGCACCAGATGTGCGATATCCTCGATGAGTTTAGCTTTGTTCAATCCATACGGAATCTCGGTAATCACAATGGCGTCCTTGGCCCCTTTTCTCTGAGACCTCTCGACCAGGGTCCTGGCTTGAAGGGTCAGTTTGCCCCGGCCGGTGGTATAGGCCTCCCGAATTCCTTCCTGCCCGAGGATAAACCCCCCGGTGGGAAAATCCGGGCCATGGAGAACGGTTAAGATCTCATTGATCCCGGCCGCAGGATGGTCGATCAGGAGGTTCAGGGCATCCACGATTTCATTAAGATTGTGCGGCGGAATGTTGGTGGCCATTCCCACGGCGATTCCTGAAGACCCATTGATCAGGAGATTGGGTATTTGAGTCGGGAGGACCGCCGGCTCCTGATGGGAACCATCAAAATTCGGCATGTAATCGATGGTTTCCTTGTCAATATCGGCCAGCATCTCTTCGGCGATCCGGGTCAGCCGGGCTTCGGTGTACCGATAGGCCGCTGCAGAATCCCCATCGACCGAACCGAAATTCCCCTGACCGTCAATGAGCGGATAACGCAGGTTCCATTCCTGGGCCATGCGCACCATGCTGTCATAGACCGCGGAGTCGCCATGGGGATGAAATTTTTTGAGAACCTCTCCGACCACCCCGGCCGACTTGGAGTGTTTTTTGTTGGAAAGAAGGCCCTCCCGAAACATGGCATACAGGATTCGCCGATGAACAGGCTTGAGGCCGTCCCGGATATCCGGCAGGGCCCTCCCTACGATGACGCTCATGGAATAGTCCAGGTAGGACCGTTTCATGGTTTCTTCAATATTCATGGGTAGGATGACGCCTTGTTGTTCCATCTTCTTCCTCTTTTTAAATCACTCAACCCCCGGCTTTGTCGGGGGTTAAGTGATTTAAATATCCAAGTTCTTCACCTTCAGGGAATTCTCTTCGATAAAGGCCCTTCTGGGTTCCACCTGGTCCCCCATGAGGATCGTAAAGATCTCGTCCGCCTCCACGGCATCTTCAATTTTAATCTGCAAAAGCCTTCTCTTCTCCACATTCATGGTCGTTTCCCAGAGTTGTTCCGGATTCATTTCACCAAGCCCTTTATACCGTTGTATGCTGAGGCCCTTCTTCCCCCGCTCCAGGATGAAATTCACCAGTTCCTTGGAGGTGTTGAACTTTATGGGCTCGCCGTCTTCTTCAACATGATACGGGGGCAGACCAAGCCCCTGGGTTCGAGGGTTCAGTTGGAGGAGTTCCTTGTATTCGGGGGACTCGAGAAGCTCCTTCCCGATCTCGACATTCTGGGCCCCCCCGTTCTTTTTAATCACAAAGATGGCCTTGAAACATTCGTATTCCTCGTCCGTTTCAATCTGCACCGAGGATTTGGAGATTTCCGGAAAAAAAATCTGTAAATATTTGATGGCCCGATTCATCCCTTCTTTCAACCCCTCCCGGGTCTTCAGGGTCTCCTCTTTGAGCCCGCCTTCCAAAACCATGGCCCGCAGAACATTTGCGTGGATCCGCTTCCTCTCAAAACGCTCCAAAATTTTCTCATACCGGACCAGGTTTTTTAGAACCTGAATCCCCTTCTGGTTCGTAAAGGCCCCTCCTCCGTTTTCTTTTATGACCTTCAACCCGGTGATCCCGGAGTTCAGAAGATAATCCTCCATGGTGGCCTCGTCAGGAATGTACTTCTCCTCTTTCCCCCGTTTCACCTTGTATAAGGGCGGCTGGGCAAGATAGAGATACCCTTTCTCGATGACCGGAAGCATCTGCCGGTAAAAAAAGGTCAAAAGAAGCGTGGCGATATGGGCGCCGTCCACATCCGCATCCGTCATGATGATGACCTTGTGGTATCGGATCTTGGAAATATCAAAATCCTCCTTGCCGATGCCGGTCCCGAGGGCCGTAATGAGAACCCGGATCTCCTGTGAGGAAAGCATCTTCTCGTACCGGGCCTTCTCCACATTCAGGATCTTACCCTTGAGCGGAAGGATGGCCTGAGTTTTCCGGTCTCTCCCCATCTTGGCCGAGCCGCCTGCTGAATCCCCTTCCACGATAAAAATTTCGCTGAACGCAGGATCCTTTTCCGAACAGTCCGCGAGTTTACCAGGAAGTGAATTCCCTTCCAAGACGCCTTTCCGACGCGTCAAATCTCGGGCCTTGCGGGCCGCCTCCCGAGCCATAAGCGCATTGAGCGACTTCAAGACGATCTTTTTTGCTATGGGCGGGTTCTCTTCAAGAAAGATATTCAGGGCTTCGTTCACCACGGACTCCACGATTCCCTTGACATTGCTGTTTCCCAGTTTGGTCTTGGTCTGCCCTTCAAACTGAGGATCCGAGACCTTCACGCTGATGACGGCGGTCAGACCTTCCCGCACATCATCCCCGCTCAGAGGTTTATCCATTTTCTTCAGGAGGTTGTTCTGAGCGGCATAGGTGTTCAAGGTGCGCGTCAAGGCCGACTTGAACCCGATCAAATGTGTCCCGCCATCCACGGTGTGGATATTGTTTGCAAAGGCGTAGATATTCTCAGCATATCCGTCGTTATACTGCATGGCAATCTCTACGCTGACGCCTTCCCTTTGTTGTTCGAAATAGATCGGTTTGTTATGAAGAGCGGTTTTATTCTTGTTCAAGTGCTGCACAAACGAAGTGATCCCGCCTTTATAGAGAAAGATCTTTTCTTCCCCGCTTCGCTCGTCGACCAGAGAAATCTTCAGTCCCTTGTTGAGAAACGAAAGCTCCCGAAGTCTCTTGGAGAGAAGGTCAAAACTAAACTCGGTCACCTCGAAGATTGCCTGATTGGGCCGGAAGGTGATCTTGGTTCCGGTCTTTTGGGTCTTGCCCAATTTCTCCAAGGGCGCTGCGGGCACGCCGTTTTCATACCGCTGATGATAAACGGCGCCATCCCGTTTGATCTCGAGTTCCAGCCATTCTGAAAGGGCATTGGTCACGGATACCCCTACGCCGTGAAGACCTCCGGAAACCTTATAGGAATCACTGTCGAATTTTCCTCCGGCATGAAGTTTGGTCATGACAACTTCCGCAGCCGATATCTTTTCCGTGGGGTGAATTTTGACCGGAATTCCCCGCCCGTCGTCCGTAACCGTCAGGCTGTTTTCCATGTGGACGACCACATCTATTGCGGTACAGAATCCTCCCATGGCCTCGTCCACACTGTTGTCAATGACTTCATAGGCAATATGGTGGAGGCCGTACGTACCGGTATCTCCAATGTACATACCCGGCCTCTTCCGCACCGCATCCAGTCCTTCCAAGACTTTAATGCTCTGTGCATCATATTCCATAGAGGAACTCCATCCTATTAAAAACGGCCCTTCCAGCCTGAAACAGAAACCTCTCTTTTATTTTTCTAAGTCGAAACATTTTACATTTTTTCTCTCTATGTTACAAGAATTATCTCTCCTTTTTGTACCTGAAAGATCCTGGCGCAGGACTTCATTTTTCCGACAAAGCTGTCGTCTGTCGTCGTCAAGAAAACCTGACCGAGACTCTCGATCTGTTTACACAGAATCTCCTGCCTCTTGCGATCCAGTTCCGAAGTGACATCATCGAGCAAAAGAACCGGAAAGCGTCCCTTTTTATTGCGGTAGAGTTTGGCCTCACTGAGCGTCAGGGAAATGGCAAACATGCGCATTTCACCCCGGGATGAACCCGGCTTGAGCGGCCGGCCGTCCACTAAAAAGTCAAGATCATCCAGGTGCGGACCGATCAGACCGGTTCTCTGACGGACCTCTTCATCCTCCTTTTGTTCGATGCCCTGACGAAAACGGCCGGTCCATACGGAAAGATCCGCCATCGCCCCATTGAGCTTGGGAATTCGAAACCATGAAGAATGATATTGGATTCGAATCTCCGCCGCTTTTTGAAAGAATGCTTTAAAGACTTCCCTTAAGACCGGCGCAAGATCGCGGAGATAATCAAGCCGTTTTTCCAGGATCCGGCTCCCGGTCTGAACCAGTTGTTCATTCCAGGCTTTCAGGGTCTCCCTGGGCGCCTTGGACTCATGGATCAAGCGCAATAATCGGTTGCGCTGATACAGGACCCTCTTATATTCTTTGAGTTGGAGCAGATAGTTCCGATCGATTCTCGAGATGGCGGTGTCCATAAAGCGCCGCCTGAATTCCGGCCCTCCTTGAACCCATTTGAGACTATCCGGGGAAAAAAGGAGGGCGGCAAACTCTCCGAAATAATCAACCCCTCTCCCGACGGCATGCCCGTTTACCTTGACGATCTTTCCCCCTTCCCGGATAAAGACCATGAGTTCCTTTTGAACGCCGCCGGAGCGGATCCGCCCCAGGATCCGGCCATAGGTTGCTCCGTACAGAATCAGGTCTTTTAAATGGGCCGAACGGAAGGAGGAAAGATTGGAAAGGATATAGATGGATTCCAGTAGATTGGTTTTGCCCTGGCCGTTCTCACCGCACAGGATATGGACCCCTTCGGTCAGTTCAAGATCGCAGGCATGTAGATTTCTAAAGTCACGGAGGATGAGTCTCTGAATATTCATGAATTGAGGTTGTTCGCAGTCCGGGGCGGACCGGGTAAAAAGGGATTTCCACTTAGTGGCCCTATTCGTAAATACGGTGGCATTCGAGTGCCGTAGGGCGGTCTCCTCGGCGTTGTGCTCCTTGCGGTGTACCAGAGGGTACGCCTCAGTCGCGCGCGGGGATGAGACCGCCCTACGACCCTCTCGGTGCGTCACCCTATTTACGAACAGGACCACTTAGACCCGCATAGGCATAATGACGCCTATAAATCCAGGGTCCAAAGGATCTTCTATCCGGGAAGGACTGAGTGAATCACGGAAAAGAATCCGGACCTCCTCTCCCTGCAAGGAAGAAAGGATGTCTTGTATATATCGAACATTGAACCCCACGTCCAAATCGGAGTTCTGATAGTCCGTGGAAAGGTTTTCTTTTGCCTCTCCCACTTCCGGATTGTTGGATGAGACCTGAAGTTCCCCGCGTCTAAGCGAAAGTTTTATGGAATTGGTCTTCTCATCCGAGAGGATAGAGACCCGCCGGATGGCCCCTTGAAACAACTCTCGATTAATGATCAGAAGGTTTTCGTTCTCCTTTGGAATGACCTCTTCATAATTAGGAAACTTGGCATCAATGAGACGTGAAAGGAGGGTATAATTTCCTTCCTGAAAAACAATGTGGTTTTCTGAAACTGCGATCTCAACCCCCTTGTGTTCCCCTTCGTCCAAAAACTTCTTCAATTCGAGGATGGCCTTTCTGGGGATGATCACTTTGATTTCGGAATCTTGGCGGCCGGAAGATGGGATCTCCCTTGAGGCCAGGGAGAGACGATGGCCGTCTGTCGCCACCATCTCAACAGATTTTCTTTTGCTTTCGAAAACATGAAACAGGATGCCGTTCAGGGAGATCCGAGTCAGATCCGAGGAGACGGCATAAGATGTTTTTTTGATCATTTCCTGAAGTATCGCGGCCGGAATAGATAATTTTGCGGTTTCCTTGATCTCAGGAAAAGAGGGGTATTCCTCCGCTGAAAGTGAACGAAGCTTGAAACTCGACTTGCCGGAATGGATGATGATCTGCTGATGCTCGTCGGATTCGACATGGATCGTTTCCTCTTTTAGTTCCTTCACAATTTCATAAAATTTGCGCGCCGATACGGTGGTCTTGCCCGGATTCAAGACCTCCGCAGATACGAAATCGAGGAGGCCGATCTCCAGATCCGTCGCGAAGAGTTGTATTCCCTTCTTTTGGGTCTCCATCCTGACGTTTGAAAGAATCGGCATGGTGTTGCGGGTCTGCACAATCCCCTGAATTTTATGCAATCCGGAAACAAGGTCGTTCTTGTTGGCTTTGAGTTTCATCCAACGCGCTCCTCTGTTATTGAGATTGAGTTTCTTCCATTAGTTTTTGGACCATGGCCGCGAAGTCTTCCTTCTTTTTCATCTTGCTCTCAATGTTACGGCATGCATGAATGACCGTCGTATGGTCTTTGCCGCCAAAGGATTTGCCTATTTCAGGAAGGGATTTGTCCGTCAACTTCCGGCATAGGTACATAGACACCTGTCTGGGTAAGACAATGGTTTGCGTTCTTTTTTTGGATCGGAGATCGGCCACTCGTACATTGAAATGTTCAGAAACTTTTTTTTGTATCTTTTCTATGGTGACGATATCTTCCTTCTCATTGAGAAAATCTTTTAGGACCGTCTTGGCCAAGTCTATGGTCACTTCCTGGCCAGACAAGGATGAGAAGGCACCTAATTTGATCAGGGATCCTTCCAGTTCACGCACGTTGGATCGAATTTTTTTCGCTAAAAACAGACCCACATCATTGGGAAGGTTGATCCTTTCAATTTCCGCTTTTTTGCGAAGGATGGCAACCTTGGTCTCAAGATCAGGGGGGTGGATGTCGGCAAGGAGCCCCCATTCAAAACGGGAACGCAGCCTCTCCTCAAGATTTTGAATCTCTTTCGGGTAGCGGTCACTGGAAAAAACAAGCTGTTTTCTGGAGTCATATAAGGCATTAAACGTATGAAAAAACTCCTCTTGAGTTCTTTCCTTATCGGACAGGAACTGGATATCATCTACCATCAGGACATCCATGTTCCGGTATTTGTTTCTGAACTGGGACATGCGATCATAACGAATACAGCTGATCATTTCGTTCATGAAGTGTTCCGTACTGACAAACGTAACCCGAATATTTGCATTCTTGGCCAGGATGTGATGTCCGATCGCATGCATCAGGTGCGTCTTTCCGAGTCCGACACCTCCATATATGAAAAGTGGATTATAGGCCTTATAGAGCACTTCGGCGACCGCGCGTGCGGCGGCATGTGCAAACTGGTTGCTTGGGCCGACCACAAAATTTTCAAATGTAAACCTTGGATTAAGAAATGAGCGTTCTTTTGTAGAGGTGTAATCCTGTCTTTGAGGAAAGGTTATAACCGGAATCTCTTGGACGTTTACGTTTTGCTCTTTTTCTTGGTCGATAGATCCCGTTAATTTTTTGTTCACGGAAAATATAAGGGTTTTTTTCAAATCCATGGCGGCGAGGAGATCCTTGATGATATCGAGATAATGTTTCTCTATCCATTCCTTAGAAAACTTGCTTGGAACGGAAACCATAATCTCATTTTCGTTTTCTTGAAAGAGTTGGGTGGGTTTGAGCCACGTTTCGAAACCTTGTCTTGGGATTTGTTTGCTAAGTCTTTGCGTGATTTCATCCCAAGTATTCATAACGTTCAAGCCTATATTGAAAAATATAAAAAATTAGTTGTATTTTACTGCAAATCTAAACTTATCAACAGGTTTATCCACACCTGTGAATAATGGATATTTAATTTATAATTCAATGGGTTATCATGGAAAAATCCCTTAATGTTTAATAGATTTTTATGTGAGGATCGTTCTTTTCCCCATTTTCTGGGTCTCCTGTTGTCTGCTTCTTTTTCTTAATGTCTTCGTTGAAAGATAGGGCATCTAAAATAGCAAAAGGCTTTTTTGATAGCAAGCACTTTTTTCATTAAATGATTTTTATATTTTTTATAAAACTTGCGGCTCTGTGTATAATCTGTATTTTCTGTGTGAACTTTTTATATAAGAAGTGGAAAGATATTATCCGATGTGTAAAACAAGAAAGCATGCCCTTTATGTTTCACAAACAAACTTCATGCTAAGTTGTATAGCAGACCTCAGAATATCGTTTCTCTCCACTAAACTCCCAACCGTTACTATTACTACTTCTTTGATTAACCTATTTATTAAGTAATAAAAGGCTCATGTTTAAATAGGGATTTTCCCCTTTTATTCTTGACATTAAAACCATGAATGAATATACTTTTTTTTTGATAATATCAAAAGGAGCAGGATATGTCCGTCACTTTAAAACCCAACAATCGTAAAAAGAAAAAAACGCACGGATTTATGATCCGCATGAAGAGCAAGGCGGGCCGCAAGATCATACAGAGACGCCGGGCTAAAGGAAAGAAAAAATTAACGGTATAAAAATCCGGATGGTACGGCCTACTGATGAAAGATATCTGGATTAGAAGCACATGGGAATATAAAAAAATATACAGGGAGGGGATTAAAGAAACAGGGAAAAGGGTCATTATCTATGCTGATCAACATGAGGGAGAGCAATCCCGTTTCGGAATAGCAGTAACCCGCAGGATAGGAAAAGCCGTCGTTCGAAATAGAATCAAAAGAGTTTTGAGGGAAATCATACGTAAGAATCTTAACCATTTTCAAGGAGGTTTTAATACAGCAGTGGTGGCAAGGGTGAAAATTATTTCATCCTCATTTCAAGAGATTGAAAATGAACTATTGGACCTTCTAAAAAAGTCCCTGGGACCGAAAGATCCGTAAATCCGTGAATGATAATGAAACAGAAAAGCGTGAAACATGATTTTATCAAAATGTTTAACGTAAAATTAATACGTCTCTATCAACGCTGGATATCCCCTTTTCATTTTGGAGCATGCCGTTTTTTCCCTTCATGTTCAGAATATACCCTTGAGGCCATCTTGAAACATGGCGTATGCAAAGGATGGTTGATCGGTATCCTGAGAATTTTAAAGTGCCATCCTTTTCATGCCGGAGGGTATGATCCACTGAAGTAGCCCCCTTTTTTATTTACGGAAAGCGGTTTGTCATAGGAGAAAAACGGATGGAAAAAAGGGCAATGCTGGCCTTTATCCTGTCTCTAATCGTCCTTTTAGCGTACCAGTATCTGTTCTTTCCAAAGGGACAAAAACAGAATCCTGTCCCGCAGATGGAAGAAGTTCAGAAAAAAGATCCGGGGAAAAAGTCCATAGAAGAACCGGAAACAAAAGAGAAGATTCCTTCTCTACGCGAGAATATACCTTGGAAGGGCGAAGAAGAAATAGTCTCTGTTGAAACAGATTTGGCCATATACCGGATTTCAACGCGTGATGCCGTTATAAAAGAGATTGTTTTAAAAAAATATAAAGATGATAAGGGGGAACCCGTACGCCTGGTTCCTGAGGATACGGCGTTATATCCACTGCAGATCATTTCAGAGGAAGAAGGAGGGTTGAATTTTACTCCTTCCAGAAAACAAATCAAGGTCGGTGACCAGAAGGAAAACCTGGTCATGTCTTTTGTAGAACCCAGCGGGAAAAGAATCGAAAAGATCTTTGAGTTTAAGCGGGACAGTTATGGGATTCATATTCAAATCACCCAAAACCTGCTGAAAAAATACCATCTGCTGGCAGGATCCTATCTGATCAAACCAAAAGAAAAAGCGGACAGTGGCACGGCGCATGCCGGACCGGTCATTGATTTGCAAGGAGAGATCAAAAGGGTTTCGTCCAAGGAAATCAAAGAGAGCAAGACCTTTTCCGGTAACATACCCTGGATTGCGCTTGAAGAAAAATATTTTATGACCGCGCTCCTTCCTGAAAAAACGGATACGGTTGCAATATTGGAGCGGCTTGAAAAGAAAGAGGGCCCCAACGTGTTTTTGGGGCTTTTGGGGGACGATGAGGATCTTTCATTTGTTTTTTTTGCGGGTCCGAAAGATTATGAACTTCTAAAATCTTTTGGGCGCGACCTGGAAAAGGTGATCAACTTCGGGATGTTCGGTGTGCTTGCAAAACCGATCTTTTATATTCTTAAAGGAACCTACCGGTATGTCAGGAACTATGGATTGGCCATTATTCTTTTAACAACGTTTATCAAGATCATTTTTTGGCCCTTGACCCAGAAGCAACAAAAGTCCATGCAGCAGATGCAAAAAATTCAGCCGGAGATCAATGTGATCCGGGAACGACATAAAAACGATCAACAGCGAATAACCACGGAGACCATGGCGCTCTATAAGAAATATAAGGTTAATCCGGCGGCAGGATGCCTTCCCCTTTTAATTCAGATTCCTGTTTTTTTTGCGCTGTATAATGTCCTACTGAATGCCATTGAACTTCGGGGTTCACCCTTTCTCTACATAAAAGATCTTTCCGCCGCAGATACGCTGTTTGGACACGTCTACGGGTTTTCAATCGGACCCCTCCCCCTTCTGATGGGCGTAAGCATGTATATTCAACAAAAGATGATGCCGACCACCATGGATCCCAAACAGGCAAAAATTTTTCAATTCATGCCTTTGATTTTTACATTCATGTTTTTAAATTTTCCTTCCGGGCTGGTCTTATACTGGCTGGTCAATAATATATTGACCATCGTTCAGCAATACTTTATCAACAAACGAAAACTGGTTTCCTGAAAAAAGAGCAGTGATATGGGAGGTTTGGAATATGAATAGGTCTATTGAAAAGGAAGGAAGAACCCTGGAAGAAGCCACGGGAAATGCCCTGAAAGAACTGGTCGCAAAATTAGAAGATGTAGATATTGAGGTGCTCGATGACGGGAAGGCCGGTTTTCTGGGCTTTGGCTCCAGAAGTGCGAGGGTGCGGGCAACCCTCAAGGTTGAAGCCGGGCTTGGAGAAAAAGAGGTGGGAAAGGGGGAATCTGAACCGTTGCCGGCTGAAGACGCAAGGCAGACCCAAGAAATGCATGACGAGGAAAAGATTTTTGATCTCGGACAGGCCCGAGAGCTTCTATCGAACCTGATTCAGAGAATGCACATGAATGGGACTATAAAATCACAAGTCAGGGATGGCCAAGGGATTTTAAATGTGATCGGAGAGGATTCGAACCTGTTGATTGGGAAGAAGGGGCAGACCCTGGATGCGATCCAATATCTTTTGAATCTGATGTACAGCAAATCCACCAGGAAAAAGGCCCATATCGTGGTGGATGTGGAGAATTATAAGGTTCGAAGGGTAAAAAGACTTCAATCCATGGCCATGGAAGCCAGAGATAAAGTCAGGCAGACCAAAAAGCCGATTGCCATCGCTCCGATGGATGCGCAGGACCGGAGAATTATCCACGTCACATTACAAAATGATGAGTATGTAAAGACCTTAAGCAAAGGAGATGGGAGTCTTCGAAAGGTGGTTGTCATTCCCAAATAAGCCGTGTGCGTTATATATGATATTCTGGGGCTGAGAAAATGAAAGGCGAGGCGTGACCTCGCCTTTTTTCAAATCAGGTCTGAGACATGTCAAAAAACAAAATGCATGATACCATTTGTGCTATCTCCACACCCATGGGAATGGGAGGAATCGGGATTGTTCGAATGAGCGGGGCGGAAGCGCTAGACATCGCGCGGAAAATTTTTATTTCTGCTTCGGAAAATGGAAACGAGGCTATTCGGGGTTATCAAATCCGATATGGGAAGGTCAAAGATCCGGGAAACGGGCAGATTATCGACGAAGTGTTGCTGACGGTCATGCGGGCGCCGAAGACATACACCCGAGAAGATGTCGTGGAGATCAACTGTCATTCCGGCCCGGTCGTTTTAAGAAAGATCCTGATGACCCTTGTTGCTCTCGGCGCCCGGTTGGCGGATCCCGGGGAGTTCACCCTGAGGGCTTTTTTAAACGGCCGGATCGATCTTGCCCAAGCTGAGGCCGTGATGACGCTGATCTCTGCTAAGACCGAAGCCGCTCTGCAGTCAGCCGTCCGACAGTTGAGCGGCGAGTTTTCAGAGAAGGTCTATGGAATCAAGTCTGATCTGATCCATATGATTTCCGAGATCGAGGCATCCCTTGATTTTCCTGAAGAGGATCTCGACCCGATTCCTCCAGGGATGCTTAAGCAGGCTCTGTTCGATCTTATCGAGGAGATCGGCCGGCTGATTGAATCGGCCGAACAGGGAAAAATATTGACGGAAGGGGTTTCCACAGCGATTGTGGGAAAAGCCAATGTCGGCAAATCGAGTCTTTTAAACCGGTTGCTCATGGAAGATCGGGCTATTGTCACCCCCTTTCCGGGAACGACGCGTGATGTCATTGAGGAGACGGTCAATATACAGGGAATTCCCCTGCGCATTCAGGATACGGCAGGAATCCGAGACGCCAAGGATCTCATCGAACAAGAGGGGATTAAAAGGAGTCAGGAGAGCATCAGAAAGGCGGATCTTGTCCTGATGGTTGTAGACGGATCTCAATCGGTTGGTGATGAAGACATCCGGATCGCCCGAATGCTGGTTAACAAGGATACGGTTCTTGTTCTAAACAAGAGAGATCTGGTTGAGAAAAACAGCAAGGAAAAGAGTTTTTCATCTATTATCGATTTAATTAAACCGAAATTTACAATAAAAACCTCTATGGTTTCTAATTTTGGAATAAACGAGCTAAAAAGCGGAATTGCCGATCTGTTTTTGCAGGGGGGTAAAACCATCCATGAATCCCCTATCGTGACCAACGTCCGGCATGTCAGCGCCCTGATCTCCGCCAAAGAGGCTTTGCAACGGGTATTGAAAGGGGTGGGCGAGGGGTTGCTGGAGGATCTGCTCAGTTTAGACCTCAGGGATGCCCTTTCGGACCTCGGGCAGATCACCGGAGAGACCACCGCCGAGGATGTTCTCAATGAGATCTTCAGGTCCTTTTGTGTTGGAAAGTGAACGGGGCGAAAAAGGGTTGCAGTCCAAGGGCATTTGGCGGAGAATGTTTGAATGACAAGGAGGATGGCCATGTTCCACGTGGAACATGGATGCCGGTCTATGCTCAAAAGAGGGGAAGAAGCGTTTGATGTGATCGTGGTCGGCGGGGGACACGCCGGATGTGAGGCCGCGCTTTCCGCCGCCCGAATGGGGTGTACGGTACTCCTTCTGACCCAGAATCTCGATCAAATCGCCCAGATGTCATGCAATCCGGCCATCGGAGGCCTCGCCAAGGGACACATGGTCAGGGAGATTGACGCCCTGGGGGGTGAAATGGGGCGGGCCATCGACGATACCGGGATCCAGTTTCGGATGCTGAACACCAGTAAGGGGCCGGCCGTTCAGGCGCCAAGGGCCCAGGCAGACAAGAAAAAATATCGCGAACGCATGAAATCAACCCTGGAGAAGCAGTCGAACCTAGCCATCCGTCAGGGTGAAGTCCGAAGGCTTCTGATCGAGGACCATCAAGTGACCGGCGTGGAGACCGTGATTGGGAACCGATACCCGGCCCGGGCCGTGATCCTGACTACGGGGACGTTTTTAAGAGGATTGATACACGTGGGCCTGGCGAACTTCCCCGGCGGGAGGGCGGGAGAACCCCCTTCAATCGGTTTGGCAGAAGATCTGATGCTCCATGGGTTCGAGGTCCGGAGATTAAAAACAGGGACCCCGCCGAGACTTCACGCGAGGACCATCCATTTTGACGCCCTCGCTCCCCTGGAGGGGGATCCTGTGCCCCAGCCGTTTTCCTTTTCCACCGGAGCGATTGAGAGGAAGCAGGTTCCCTGCTATATCACCTATACCCAAGAAAAAACCCATCGGATGATCCGTAAAAATCTGGATCGCTCTCCCCTGTACAGCGGGAAAATTACCGGGATCGGGCCGCGTTACTGTCCCTCGATCGAGGATAAGGTGGTACGGTTCCCGGGTAAGGAGAGACACCAGATCTTTTTGGAGCCCGAAGGGTTGGATACGGTGGAGATTTATGCCAACGGGATCTCCACGAGCCTTCCGCTGGACGTGCAGATCGAGTTCGTCCATACCATACCCGGTCTTGAAGGCGCCCGAATCATGAGGCCCGGATATGCCGTGGAATATGACTTTGTCCTCCCTACCCAGCTCAAACCCAACCTGGAGACCAAAAAAGTCAGCGGTTTATTTCATGCCGGCCAGATCAACGGGACATCCGGGTATGAGGAGGCTGCAGCCCAGGGTCTGTTGGCCGGGATAAACGCCGTCCAGCGGATTCGCGGAAAAGAGGCGGTCGTCCTGAAACGAAGAGAGGCGTATATCGGCGTTTTAATTGATGATTTGGTTACCCGCGGTACGGAGGAACCTTATCGGATGTTTACATCCCGGGCCGAGTACCGGCTTTTGCTTCGTCACGACGATGCAGACCTGCGCCTTCAGGAGAAAGGATACCGATTGGGACTGGTTTCAAAGGATGCCTATGAAAGGATGCTGCTGAAAAAAGAGCAGATTCAAAAAGAGATGTCCAGGATGAAAAAGACGGCCGTTTTTCCTTCTCCTGATGTTAATAAGGTCCTGGACCGCCTGAGAAGCGCCCCCATTCAAAGCAGGACATCGGTGTTTCATCTGGTCAAGAGGCCGGAACTGAATTATGAAATGCTCTCGGTCCTGGATCCGGGGCGGCCTTCATGGCCGAAGGAAATCCGTTCCATCTGCGAGACCGAAGCGAAATATGAAGGGTTTATTCAAAGGGCGATGGACCAGGTCATGCGGTATGAGGAGATGGAAGGTATCCGGATCCCGGGGGGGATCGAGTATGAAAAGATCAAGGGTCTATCCCGGGAGGCGCTGGAAAAATTGAACAAGATCCGTCCGTTTTCAATCGGACAGGCAGCGAGGATCTCCGGGATCACGCCGGCGGTGATTTCCATCTTGTTGGTTTATTTGAAAAATAAGAGGCGCCAAATTGATTGAGCAAAGACGTCTTTTGGTCAGCGGGGTTCATGGCCTCGGCTTGAAAATTGGGAAAAAGGAACTTTCCAAACTGGATCTTTATACCCAGACGCTGCTGGAATGGTCCAATCGGATCAATCTCACGGGGCATCGGGACCAGGAACGGATTGAAATTTTTCATTATCTGGACTCCCTGTCTCTCTTTGAAACCGGGGAGATCCATCCCGGCTTATCGGTGCTGGACGTGGGAAGCGGCGCCGGATTTCCAGGGCTCCCCCTCAGGATCTTTGAGCCCGCCCTTGAGATGACCCTTCTCGAGTCCTCGGGAAAAAAAGGGTTTTTTCTTCGCTATCTGGTCCGGATTCTTGAACTCCCTGATGTCAAGATAGAGATCGCCCAAGCCAAGGATTTTACACGGGAGACAGAAGCCTCTTTTGACAGGATCGTCTGCAGGGCGGTGGGGAGCCTGTTCAAGGTCTGCTCCTGGACCGTGTCCCTTCTCAAACCCGGCGGTCTATTCCTGTTTCAGAAGTCAAGAAAGGTGGATACGGAGATTCAGGAAAATAAAAATGCCCTTCAGAGATTGGGGTTGACCGTCCGAGAGGCCATCCCCCTTTCCGTCCCCTATCTGGACCGGCCTCGCTATGCCGTAATTATTGAGAAAATAAAGAAATAATCCAACAGGTTCCACGTGGAACATCCCGCATTATGGGAAACTTTTCTCTTTTCAACGGAAACATTCTGTGATACCTTCACATACGCGTGGCTGAAAAAAGATGCCGCCCTGCTTTAACTGTGCTTAAAACAAGGGGTTTTTTGGTTTTTCTTATCGCGTGGGTTAAGGGGCCCTGTTCGTAAATATGGTGACGTACCGAGAGGGTCGTAGGGGGGTCTCATCCCCGCGCGCGACTCCGCGCGTACCCCTCTGGTACACCGCAAGGAGCGCAACTTTGATCCGGCTGCCCTACGGCACTCGAATGCCACCGTATTTACGAATAGGGCCACTAAGACGCGGGCGCCGGATTCTATGAAAGCCTATTGAGCGGAGATGATCGTAGCCATTGCCAATCAAAAAGGGGGGGTGGGCAAGACCACCACGGCCGTCAATCTGGCCGCCTCTCTGGGCGCTGCCGAGAAGAGCGTTCTCCTGGTCGACATGGACCCGCAGGGAAACAGCACCAGCGGATATGGGATTGATCGGGCATCGGTCAAGTTCAGCGTCTATGACCTGTTGCAGGACAAAGACCCGAAAGAGGTCCTCGTCTCCACTCAGGTTCCCCATGTCAGTCTGATTCCGTCTTCGATGGCTCTGGCCGGGGCCGAGGTGGAGCTGGTGGATCTGGAGGAACGGGAGTTTCTGCTGAAAAGGGTCTTATCCTCCATTCCGGAAGACGCTTATGATTATCTTATCATAGACTGTCCTCCTTCGATGGGGCTTCTCACGATCAATGCCCTCACGGCGGCGGATGCCGTCCTGATTCCGCTGCAGTGTGAATATTATGCGTTGGAAGGGCTTTCCCATCTTTTAAATACCATTGAATTGATTCGGCAAAATCTGAATCCGAACCTTTTGATTCTTGGCATCCTGTTGACGATGTTCGATATCCGCAATAGCCTCTCCTCTCAGGTGGCGGAAGAGGCAAGGAGACATTTCGGGGAACTGGTTTTTCAAACGGTGATCCCACGAAACGTGAGATTGGGTGAATCCCCGAGCTACGGGATGCCCGTTCTCCTGTACGATATCCGATCCAGGGGGGCGCAAAGCTACCTGGACTTAGCAAAGGAAATCATTCGATATGCAAAGAAAAGCCTTGGGCAAAGGACTGTCGGCCCTCATTCCGAATCAGCCGGCCATCATTAACAAAGTTGGAAATCGTATGATCCGGGATATCCCTGTGGATCAGATCTTACCCAACCCCCATCAGCCGAGAAAGGACTTTGATCCGGAAGCCATGGCGGACCTCGTGAGATCCATCAAGAAACAGGGGGTGATCCAGCCGATTTTGGTTCGGGAAGGAAGCGGTGGATTTGAGCTGATTGCAGGAGAAAGAAGATGGCGTGCAGCAAAAAGTGCCGGAATCATAGACATTCCTGCAATCGTTCGCAATGTTTCGGATCAGGATTCCCTGGAGATGGCTCTTATTGAGAACCTTCAGCGGGAAGACCTCAACCCTTTGGATTCGGCAGAGGCCTATGAGCGCCTGATCAAAGAGTTTCATCTTACGCAGGAAGAGATCTCACTTCAGGTTGGAAAACAGCGCTCCACCATTACCAATATCCTGAGACTGCTCAGCCTTCCGGATGAAGTCAAGTCGTCCGTCAAGCAGAACAAGCTCACGATGGGTCATGCCAAGGCCGTCCTTTCGTTGAGCAAAAAGCCCCAACAGATTTCATTGGGCCGTGAGATCATCAAGAAAGGCCTTTCCGTCCGGCAGGCAGAACAAGCGGCTCGAAGAATGAACGCCGGCCGCCCGGGAAACAGGCCGAAAACCAAGGCAAAAGAGATTCATCTTACGGCCGTTGAGGATGAACTGAGGCGGTCTCTCGGCACCAAGGTGCAGATTGTTGACCGGAAGGAAAAAGGGAAAATCGTGATTGAATACTATTCCAAGAAGGAACGGGAGCGGCTGATTTCCATGCTCCGAGGATCCGTGTCGATCTGAAATTCAGGGAGGTTTTATGAATATTAGAGCCAAAATAGAAAAAAGATTGAGGAAAGGGCTAAGAAACAAAATAAAAACCGTTTATCCTCCTATTTCAGGCGATATTAATACTATTTTAGGAAAAGAAACCTCCTTTAAGGGTGTTCTCACCTATGACGGAACGGTCAAGATAGACGGGCATGTGGAGGGGGAGATCATGGCAAAGGATACCCTCATCATCGGCGAGGATGCGGAGATCCATGCTGAGATCAGGGTCGGACGGCTCATTTCACGGGGGAAGATTAAAGGGAATATCTTTGTCAAGGAAAGGGCAGAGTTTCTCGCTCCTGCGGTTGTACAGGGTAATATCCAGACCCCGATCATCGTGATTGAAGACGGGGTGACGTTTGACGGGAAGTGCGACATGGGGGCGGCCGTTAAACACGATAAAAAGCCGGAACTCAAGATAACCCCCATTCATCAAGAGAAGGCCAAGACCGGAGAGTAAGGCCATTGACCCCCAGAAAACCCGTTGTTTTTTAAGTCCACAACAGGGATCCGAGGTGAGTATGGAGCGGTTCCTTCGTCGGCTGGTTTCCCGCCTCTTTAGTATGGCCATTCTTATTCTCTACAAGACCGCAAGGATTCGGACCATCGGAGAGGATCGAATCCGAGAATACCTGTCAGGGGGAAAAAAGATCCTTTTTTGTTTGTTTCATGGGGATTATCTCCTCCTTTTTCCTCGGTTACAAGGTCACGAGATCTGTATATTTACCACGCAATCCCCGAGAGGGGATCTCATTGCCGAAATCATGAGAATTTTCGGGTACCACCCCAGCATCATTCCGGGGAGAAGAGGAAATCAATCTGTCTTGGACTGGATGGTCAGGGAAATTCAAAAAGGTTGCCACGCGGGGATCGTTGTCGACGGCCCCATGGGGCCATACCACAAAGTCAAACACGGAGTGGTGATCCTGGCCAAGCTAACAGGGCATATGATTATTGGGGTGGGGATCGCCTCTGGCTGGAGGGTCATCATGAAGAAGAGGTGGGACCGCTATACCATTCCTCTTCCCTTTACCCGTGCAGTGATCGTCTTTGGGGAGCCGGTTCATGTGCCAAGTGATGCGGACGCAGAGGCCATGGAGTCCATCCGGCAGAAAGTCGAACAAGACCTGATCCGGTTGAACCGCCTTGCAGAAGAACACCTCCATCTTCTATCGAAAATTTGATGCATGATCATAGGGCCGGTTATGAGTATCAAACGGTTTCTGCTTGAACGAATCGTCTCCCGGCTGCGCATGAAAGGAGCGCTCCATTTTCTTTATGCCATGGAAAAAGTAGGGCACTCGTCAGAGGTGGCCTTCCCCATGGAGATGCTCCCCTCCGGCGTCAAGATGCACCTGCGCGGTTTTATGAATTTTCATTCCATCCAGATCAACCTGGATTGGATCTGGCCATACTGGATTGTCCGGCAGTTTGATCCAAAAAGCAGGAGCTTCATTCCCCGGGCCATGAATCTTACCCACGTGAATCAGACCCACAGGAATTGGACGGCCGTAGGAGCCATAGGAGGGAAAAGGGAGCCTATTGTGGATCCGAGGGGCCTCGTGACCCCCTGGTTTGATGGTTGGTCTTTGGATTTTTGGCTGTACAGAAATGGACGCCTGATCGCTCCATCCCGTCTGGGTCATGTGAAGCAGTCTCTTCGGGAGGCATTGCCCATCGTGATCACGACGTTTACCGAGGAGGGTCTTCGTGTCCGTTTTGAGGCATGGGGGGATCTCATCCATGGGGAAGAGGTCCTCATAGAAAAGATCCGGATCCAGAACATCTTAAACGAACGGGCTGATGTCAAGGCCTACTGGTCTATTCGGCCTTATAATCCGGAAGGGCTGAGTCTGATTCGGCGCCTTCAATACCATGACGAGGGGCTATGGGAGGTCAACCATGCCATGGCGCAGGTTTTGCAACAGAAACCCGATCGGGTGACCTGCTCGGATCAGAGGGTGGGAGATGTATCCATTGTCCTCCCAGACATCGAGTTATGCCGATCCCTGGAATGTGAAGCCGGCATGGCGACGGCCCTGTCCGAATACTCTTTTTCGTTGAACCCAGGAGAGATAAAGGAATATTCGACGATATGTACGACAAAACCGGTTAGATATTCGCAAGAGCTGATGCAAGTCCTTCAGAAAGTCGATACGAAAAAAAATAAAAATGAAAACATCCTTAAGTGGAAAAATATTTTATCAAGAGGCATGTGTATCTCCATTCCAGACTCAAAGATTGAAGAATGTTTTGAGGCCAATAAATGCTTCCTCCACCTCTTTGATGACGGGGATGAGATCACGCCGGGACCCTTAACCTATCATCGCTTCTGGTTCAGAGACGCCGCATTTATGATCCATGCCCTGGACAAACTTGGTTACGGGGATGCCGCGCGGCAAAAACTCGCAACCTATCCCGGCCGGCAGAGAGTGGACGGGTTCTTTATGTCTCAAAATGGTGAATGGGACGGGAATGGCGAGGCCATCTGGACGATATGGGAGCATTATAGACTCTATGGGGACCAAGAGCTGATCCGGGACGTCTATCCGTCTCTTCGAAGAGGGATTTTTTGGATCAAACGAAAGCGCAGGAAGACTCATAAAAAAACAGGGCCTGAACAGGGATTGCTTCCTGCAGGGTTTTCTGCAGAGCATTTGGGCCCCAATGATTATTTTTACTGGGACGACTTCTGGTCTTTAGCCGGAATCCGGGACGGTATGGAGGCCTCCCGCGTTCTCGGTGAAGACAAAGACCATGAGGTTTTTAAAAAGATCTACATGGATTTCTGGCAGGATTTACAAAGGTCATTGAAAATGGTTGAGAACCGGATCGGGAAAAAGACCCTTCCGGCCTCTCCGTATCGCAGAATGGATGCAGGCGCCATCGGATCCATATCGGCCCTTTATCCCCTCCGTTTATTAAAACCGGATGACGAGTGGATCGTCAATACGGTGGATTATCTGCGTCAGCACAGCTTTTTTGAGGACGGCTTTTTTCAGAATATGATCCACTCGGGTGTGAACCCCTATTTGACGGCGCAGATCGCCCAATGTTATATCTACCGGAGGAGCCGGGAGGCCTGGCCTCTGATTGATTATCTTTTAAAGATCGCCACCACGACCTTCACCTGGCCCGAGGCGGTCCATCCCCTGACCGGGGGAGGGTGCATGGGAGACGGGCATCACGGCTGGGCCGCTGCCGAAATGCTGCTTCTTATTCGAAACCTTCTATTGTTTGAAGAGGATGACCGGATCGTCTTGACCCCCATCCTTCCACGGGAATGGACCTGGAAAGGCGCCGTGATTCAGGTGGAACAGGCGCCAACCTATTTTGGACCCATGGATTTCAGGATCGAATTCCACGGTGGAGATGTTTCTCTGGAGATTCAGGAGAGGTTCCGGAAAGCCCCTGCCTGTTTTGAATGGAATTTTCCATTTGAGATCCAAAGGGCCGAAGGGGATGCCGGCCCCGTTGAAATTCGGGGAAATGTGCTCTTTCTTTCTTCAAAGACCCATAAGGTGCAGGTCAAAACAGCAGGCGTTGGGAAAAAACCATGAAGATAGCCATCTTTACAAACACGTTCAGGCCTTTTGTGGGGGGGGTGACCCGATCGATCGAGACCTTTGTCCGGGAGTATATAGGCCGAGGTCATCAGGTCCATATCTTTGCCCCAAGTTTTGAGGGGCACAAAGATCAGGAGCCGTGGATCACCCGCGTAGCCGCTATTCCCCGGTTCAACCAGACGGACTTTTCCCTTCCCCTTCCCTTTTCTTTCAAGGTCCGCTCCATATTTGAAAAGTTCAATCCGGATCTGGTCCATGTCCAGCATCCCTTTTTTTTAGGCGAGATGGGGATGCATCTGGGAAAGAATCGGGGGATCCCTATCGTTCTGACCTATCACACCCAGTATGAAATGTATTCTCACTATGCCCCTATAGACGCGGATCTGGTCAAACGATGGATCATCAATGTATGCACCTCTTTCTGTAATCTCTGCGATCTCATTGTGGCCCCGAGTGATGATATCCGGACGATGCTCATCTCCAGGGAGGTCAAGACAAGGATCGAGGTCATTCCTACGGGCATAGATCTTTCTTTGTATCGGAATCCGGACAGGCAATGGCTGAGAGAAACCTTCGGCATAAAAGAGGATGACATGATCCTGGTCCATATCGGGCGGTTGGCCAAAGAAAAAAATCTCGAGTTTCTTTTCAAGTCTGTGGCCAAAGCCATGAGGATTCGCAAAAACCTCATTTTTTTTATTGCAGGCCTTGGGGATCTTGAGACAGATTTGAGAAAAGCAGCCGATCAGTTTGGGATCCTCCATCGGGTCATCTTTCACGGAAAGATGAATCCTGAAGAATTGGTCAAAGCCTATGCAGGAGGCGACCTCTTTGTTTTTTCCTCTTTAACGGAAACCCAGGGACTCGTGCTTCTGGAATCCATGGCGGCGGGAACGCCGGTAGTGGCTGTTGATGCCCCCGGCGTTCGAGATCTCGTCGAAGACGGCGTGAACGGATTTCTAACAGCCGAAGATTCGGATGGGTTTTCTGAAAAGATCCTTCTATTTCTCTCTTCGCCGGAGAAACGGGCCGCTTTTTCCAAGGCCGCGCTGAAAAACGCCGAAGAGCTTTCGTCTTCCAATATGGCCGAGCGCATGTTAAATGAGTATGCTCGACTTCTTCAAAAACCTTCGAGCGCATTGAATCCGGAGATCCATCATTTCAAAATTCTCAAGGGACTTTTACAGGAGTCGGTCAGGAAAAAAAGTTGAAAAAATCTCGCGACCTTTTAATACAATTGGTTACTATACCCATTAAGGACGTTGCCGGCATCAAGATCATTCAGAAAGGAGGTGATCAAGGTTTTTGTTCTTCCTGTTTTCTGTTTTAGAATCTCCTGAAATATCCTTCTCATGACATTGCATAATCTTCTTGCATTCCTCCTTCTAAAATGAATCTGCCTGCCTTGTTCCCGAGGATCACCGGAGAAGGGAATACAAAGACGCAATAGGGCGTAATCCATCCAATTTAACCAACAAAGAGGAGTATGCTTATGAACGGTTCTCTGAAAAGACAGATCTGTGCGCTTGTGTTTTGCTTGCTGCTGGTCCGGATTTATCCTGCCTCCGCAGACCTTATCATTAATGAAATTATGTATGATCCATCGATTGTATCGGATACCTCCGGCGAATGGTTTGAGGTGTTCAATTCCGGCGCCGCTCTTGATCTCCAGGGATATTTCATTGACGATGGCGGAGCTTCAAAAATAATTACTGCGCCCCTGGCGATCGGATCAGGAGGTTACCTTGTGTTTGGGCGAAACAACGACCTCAGTAGCAATGGAGGCGTGCCCGTGGATTATACGGTTAGTTTCAGTCTCGGCAATTCAGGAGATACCCTCTCCATCCTGGATCCGAACGGTGTTCCAATCAACAGTGTCACATACGGACCCGGTACAGGGTTCCCCTCAGATACCGGCGCATCCATCTGCTTTACCGGTATCGGAGATAACCATGATGGGGCCAATTGGATCAGCGCCCGAGACATCGGAATAACCTACGGGGTTGGAAATTACGGGACACCTGGGGCGCCAAATATGGCGGCTGTTCCCGAACCGTCATCCGTGGTTCTGTTCGGATCCGGGCTCATAGTCTGGCTGGCTGCAAGACGAAGAAGATAAGAATTTTTCCGGCGCCATCCCCAAGCGCGTTATTTCCACGGGGTGGCGCCGGAAATACAAAGATCGGACAAGAATTTTTTTAAGAAACGGGAGTCACTTTTTTCGGAGTTCTTTGACCAGGAGATTTATGGCGGCCTTGGAAGACTCATCAAGGTCTTTGAACTGGATTCCCATCCCCTCCTTCTCTGTACCCGCCTCTTCTCCAAAGGCCTGTTCCCGGTTCTTTCCTACCCACACCACCTCGCCTGTGGTCTCAATGGGTAAATCCAGGTTGGGGAGATGAAATTTTAATTGAACGACGGTGCCGATATCCAGAGGGTTGCTGGATTCTAAAAATAGGCCGCCTTCGTTGATGTTGCCGGCAAAGTTCCATAAAAACTGTTCAACAGTGGAATAATCAATCCGGATCGAAACCGGAGCTCGAGGCGTTCGTCTCTTTTCTTTTTCTCGGTTCATAAAAAAATGCTTTATTTCCCCATAAGGGATCAGTCAATGGATATCGCAAGACGTCCGGTCTAAATGTCTCTCCTAAAAGGCCATTTGGAATAAAAACGTATCATATTTTTCTTTTGATCACAATATCTTTCTTTGTGAAGGAGATTTCATCATGAAGTTGATTTTTGCAGCCCGGTAAAAAAATGCACAAAACAAAGAAGGGATGTTATAATTTTAAATAACAGGAGAGATCCGCTGTGTACAAACCGACCATGAATGAACAGTTGTATCTTGATGAGATTCAGGGATTTTTAAGGGAGACCTCCGCCTGTCTGAGGATATTTGCCCTTTATCCGAAGGGGCATCCGGCAAGAGGTCCGGCACTCGAGCGAACGTATAAAAAAATAGAAGACCTTTTAAAGGATCGAGGTTCTGTTTATTTCGGGGTCTCCGAGGAGGAACTCATCGTCTTTACGGAAGATGAAAAGGAACACCGGCTTGATACGGATCTTGCCGGAAGGCTTCATCAGCAAGGGATCCTGACCGTCAAGATAGATTCCGGCCTCACGCAGAACGACCTGGGTCTGTTTTTAAGGTGTTTGTCCAGGGCACAGCAGGCCATTTCAGGAGATCAGAGCATTCGGGAGTCCTTGCAGGAGGCCGGCATCTCTAAAATTTCTCTGACCATGGTCGATTACCGGAAGATATTGGAAAAGGAACCCTCGGCAGCGCCCGATCAGAGTCACACGGATCTCTGGATGGCCCTGATAAGACAGGGGCAAGAAGTCAATGAAGGCGCACTAAGAAAAATGGCGGGATCCTTTCAAGATCCTTCCCAATACAGGATATTTCGAACCCGGATCCAGAAAAGCCTTGAAGGTTTATCTGCGGAAGGTACCCCCGACATCTCGAAAACCATGTCTAAAATTCAACAAGAGATATTCAGCAGACTGCCTTCTTCAGAACAGGAGACCTTCTCAAAGAACCTTGCCGGCCTGGCCCTTTCCGGAGAACCTGCATCTTCAGGTTCAAACGGCGGCATGGAGGAGGCCTTGGTGAATTATTCGGATGAGATGCTTCTCCATGTCCTGGCCGGCGCAGTGGTCCTTAAAGGAAAGATAGACAACAGAATTTCCACGACCTTTCAAAATGTTTTGAAAGACAAAACCAGAGAAGGGTCCCTTCTAAGCATTGCCGATCAATACGCCAAAAAGAAATCCTCTGCCGTCTATTCCCCGGAGGTCTGGGAACAAATCAGAAAATTTATTCTTTCCGGATCGGAAGATCAATTCATGTCGCATGAATATCATCAGGTCCTCGATCATCTTCATGCGTATCATCTTGAAGACCTGAGGGAGAGCATCGGCATGGACTATCTGCATGAGGTTCAGTCATCGCTCCATCCGGGCGTTCTTAAACAAATCCGAAGAGAGATGCTCTGTGACCTTATTTTAGAAGAGACCCGCGAGGACCTGATAGACGGCCCCCTCGCCGAACTTCGGTATTGTCTTTCTGAATACGCCCGAAAACGGGATATGAAGCAGATTTTAAAGACCCTTGAATCCGTTTTTCATCAGGGTGTTCAGATTCCCCCTTTAAAAAAGAAAAAGATGGATGCAGCGCTTGCTTTAGACGAAGAAAGCGCTTGGATCGCCCCCCTGATTCGCGAGATCGGGAACATGGGGAGTGATGATCTCTCGATGCTGAAAAAAATATTTTCCTACTGCAGACAGGGACTGCCGGTTTTTTTAGTTCGACAGCTTGGAGAAGAGCGCAGTATTGCAGGAAGGAAAAGGCTTTCCCTCCTCCTTGTTGATATCGGACAGGATGCCCTTCCGGCCATTATTCCATCCTTAAGTGACGACCGCTGGTTTCTGGTGCGCAACCTGGTCATGATTCTCGGCAAGATAGGGGATCCCTCCCGCATCGAGGATCTCGTGCCGCTTTTATACAGCAGGGACTATAGGATCCAGCGTGAGGTTATTTATACCCTATCGTCTTTTGGGAGTGACCGTGCGGTTCATCCTATCCGCAAGATCCTCCTGAATCGGAATAACCTGGCAGAACCCCGTCTTCGGACCATCGCGGCACAGGCGCTCAAGCGGATCGGCACACCGAAATCGAGAAAGGTCCTGCAGGATGGGCTTGAGGACAGGGACAAAAGGGTTCAAGAGATATGCTGTCAGGTCCTGAAAGGGTTGACATGAGCTCGACGGCTAAAACCATGACCATACAGGATGCAGGCGTCGATGCCTCTCAAAAGGCAGCCGGGCAGAGCCCTTTTTCTTCAGAGCCTGCGGAGAATCTCGGGAAGGCCTTCTCCTCGCTCTGCCGTTCCTTCACCCTGTATCCGTCCAACCATCCCCTGATTAAGGATGGAACCCATAGGCTGCTTGAGATTCTGAGGGAGCTGCTTTCCGAGACCGACCGGGTGACCGTGGGTTTTTTGGGAAACGACCTGATGGTCCTTGGAAAACAACTGCGCCACATAGAAGGTTCCATACCGGGGCTGAACCGGCTGGTGCAGGAACGGGGGATTGAAAAGATCGTTTTTCTCTCCGGTGTTGATGAACATGAAATCATTCAATTCTTTTCAGTGTTTTCTGCCGGCAAGGAGAAAGAGCAGGATAAACGCCCGGAGAACCGGCTCCGGCAGGGGGAATGGCCCCATATCCTGTCGGGCAGGTTCAAATTTGAGGCATCGGTTGCGGATTTTGGTCAAAGCGGCGCCTGCCTTGACCTCGACGGGGTCAGCGTGGTTAAAGAGTTCCTGGCATCCTCCCAGGCGCTGGTTTCACAGGCTCGAGAGAAGAATCTGATCGAGTTCGATCTGGCCAAGGAGATCATTGAGAATATTCTGAGCGGAATGATCTTGGAGGATGATGCTGTCCCGATTGTCGCCCGGATAAAAAAGCACGACGAATATACCTATACGCATATTTTAAATGTATCCACCTTGACCCTGGCCATGGGCCGGATCCTCGGCTTTACACCGCAGCAGCTCAGAGAATTAGGATTGGCCGCCCTGCTTCACGATACCGGCAAGCTTTTGATTCCCCTGGAGATCCTGCAGAAAGAAGGAGAACTCACGGATGAAGAGTTTGCCGTCATCAAGGAACATCCGGTCCATGGCGCCGGCATGCTGATGAAGGTCCCGGGGATGCCGGATATGGTCCCCATTGTGGCCTTTGAACATCATATGTGGTATAACGGAGGTGGCGGATATCCACTTATTCACAAAGAGGGCAGTCCCCACCTGTATTCAAGAATGACTTCCATAGCGGATATTTTTGATGCCCTCCGAACGAACCGGGCCTACAGGACCGAAGTCTCTAAAGAAGAGACCCTGCGGAGGATGTCTGTGATGCAGATCGATCCTTTCCTGTTTAACGTATTTGCCAGGATATCCAACCTCTACCCTGTAGGGGACTATGTCAGACTCGATACCGGTGAGATCGGAGTGGTTCACGAGATCCATCCAAGGAACGCCCTCCGGCCCAAGGTCAGAATCCTTTATGATCAAGAGGGGAACCAGATCCAAACACAGAGGATTTTAAACCTGGCAAATTACGACAAGAATAAAAACCGGTTCATCTCCTCCATTACCTCAAGCCTCTCAGCAGAAGAGACCGCCGGACTTTCCTGAACAGGACCTCTCAACCCGATCCACTCGAACTTGCAGTCTGGATCATCGCGCCGACCCATCTCATCAGGTGGGACACGGTTTTTTCCGTAGAAGATGAGATGGTTCCTTCCTCATGGTCTGTGACGTTAAAGACGCCGACGGTCCTGGTATCATCTTTTACCGGAATACAAAGAAAGGCCTTGGTTTGATAACGCGTCAAGGTCTGGTCGTGCGGGACAAAAGCCGATGGTTGATCCTGATCAACGGTTCCATTGCATAGATAAGCCCGCCCCTCTCGAGCGACCCATGAAGAGATGGAATGGTCGCTGAGGGGGCGCCTTAAGCCGACAATTTTTTTATTGGTCGCGGCCTTGACCACGATCTCGTTTCTCTCGGGATTGAGAAGCATCAGGGAAAGGGTTGAGGCGCGGATATAGTTTTTAAGGATGTCGACGATTTGAGTGTATTTTTCATGCTCGGATAATTGCCTGTTGCACATGATTTTGGCGGCCTGGAAGGCAAAAGCCGCCTCGCGTTCAGCGCGCTTTAAGGCATTTTCTTTTTCCTGGCAGGTTTTTTTTCTTTCCAGCAGGGTTCTTACGGTTTGTACAAAGTCCTCATTTTTATAAGGTTTGATGATCAACCGGTGTGCCTCCACTTGGTTGATGGCCGAGAGGATGGTGTTCAGTTCGGCGTAAGCGGTCAGGACAATGCGGATTTTATCAGGGTATTTCTCCTTGACCATGGAAAGGAGTTCTATCCCGGATATGCCGGGCATCCTTTCATCGGAAACTACGACATCCACATCTTCCCGGGAAAGGATCTTGATGGCATCCTCACCGCTTAAGGCGGTGAGGGTCTGGAATCCTTCTCGAGAAAAAACCGCCTGCAGGGCTTTTAAGATGACCGCTTCATCGTCCACGAAAAGAATGGTATTCCCCATGTCGACCCCTCCTTTGGCAGAGTGCAACGGTTTGTCTGAGAATCGGTTCTCTTCCATATAAACCATTGAGTACCAGAGAGATGTTTTTTTCGTCCTGAATCATGGTTCCTGCGTCCCGCAGTGGAAAGATGCCTGATGGATCCATGCTGCATGCCGTATCTAAAAACCCAAGAGGGCCTCTTAGCCCAAGTAATGAAAAACATAGCGTTTTTTTACAAGGCAGATGTTCTTGAAATTTAAAACACCGCCCTGAAGTTTTAAATTGAAGGGTAGTTCTTTGTAATTATTTTCATTAATATACCATAATGTTTTCTGTTTGCAAGTGAAATCATGTTTTTTTTTAGGCAGGATGAAGCCGTACGCCTGCTCATTTTGCATGCAGGCCCGAACAGACCAACCCCTCCCCAGGGAGACAAGATGGTTTCCTGTCTGAAGAATCCGGCAGGTTACAAGATCGGGATACAGGGAACGTTCGGTTTCAGGCAGCAGGCCGCAATCATGATCAACAGGAACAGGATCAGCCACAAACGGTATTTCATGGATGCCTCCGCTTTGACGGGATGATGGTTGAAGACTCCCTTAGTGGCCCTATTCGTAAATACGGTGGCATTCGAGGGTCGTAGGGCGGTCGGATCAAAGTTCCGCTCCTTGCGGCGTACCAGAGGGGTACGCGCTGAGTCGCGCGCCTTGATGAGACCGCCCTACGACCCTCTCGGTACGTCACCATATTTACGAACAGGACCACTTAGACTCGTCGGTCAGGGATGGATCCTCTTCAAAGTCTTACTGCAACCCCCCGGGATCGAAGATATTCCTTGACCGCTCTTACTGTATATTCACGGTAATGAAAGATCGAAGCGGCGAGTACGGCATCGGCCATCCCCTCTTTGATTCCGTCGTAGAGATGCTCAAGGGCGCCCACTCCGCCCGAAGCGATGAGCGGGATTCCGGTCCTCTCTGCGATGGCCCGGTTCAGTTCATTATCGTATCCGTCTCTTGTCCCGTCCCGGTCCATACTGGTGACCAGGAATTCCCCGGCCCCCATGGCCTCCATCTTGCCTGCCCACTCCAGGGCATCGATTCCCGTGGGATTTCTCCCGCCGTGGGTGTAGATCTCCCATGCCGCAGGAGTATCCGTAACCCTCTTGGCATCAATGGCCACGACGATACATTGACTGCCGAAACGCTTGGAGGCCTCGCGGATGAATTCCGGACGTTTTACAGCGGCTGTATTGATCGAGACCTTGTCGGCCCCGGCGTTTAAAAGCGCTCGGATATGATCCAGCGTTGAGATTCCGCCGCCTACGGTTAACGGCATAAAGACCTCCTCGGCGGTACGCGCGACCACGTCGAGGATGATCCCCCTTTTTTCATGGGAGGCCGTGATGTCGAGGAACGCCAGCTCGTCGGCCCCCTGTTTGTCATACAGGCGGGCTGTTTCCACAGGATCTCCCGCGTCCTTAAGGCCTAAGAATTTGATTCCCTTGACCACCCGGCCCTCTTTGACATCGAGACATGGGATGATGCGTTTAGCCAGCACGGGTCTATCCTCCTCTCTTGGTCAAGGCCATGGCCTCTCTCAAATCCAGAGCGCCGGTGTAGAGCGCCCTTCCTGTAATGGCGCCGATGACCCCGCAGGGCTCAATCCGCATTAAGGCCCGGACGTCCTCAAGAGAGGAGATCCCCCCGGAGGCGATGACCGGGATGGAAATGGACTCGGCGAGGGCCCGGGTGCTTTCGATGTTCGGGCCGGTCTGCATCCCGTCACGATGAATGTCCGTAAAAATCACGGCTGAGACCCCCTGTCCCTGGATCTCTCGGGCAAGATCCGTGGCCGGCCGTTCGGTGACCTTTGTCCATCCGTGTACGGCCACGTATCCGTTCCTGGCATCGATGCCTGCGAGGATCTTTCCGGGAAATCTCCGGCAGGCCTCGGTGAGAAAATCAGGATCTTCCACGGCGCGTGTTCCGATCACCACACGCATGGCGCCCGCACGGATATAAGAGTCGATCGTCTCCAGGCTGCGGATGCCCCCTCCCACCTCGACCGGCATGAAAAGCCCCTTGACCATTTCCTGGATCAGATCCAGATTTTTAGGCGTCCCTTCAACCGCTCCGTCGAGGTCCACCAGATGCAGAAGCTCGGCGCCGAGCTTCTCCCAGCGCCTGGCCATCTGTAAAGGGTTGTCCGAATAAACCGTCTCCTGATCCATGTTCCCCTGGACCAGGCGGACACATTTACCGTTCTTGAGGTCAATGGCCGGAATCACGATCATGTTCGGCTCCTTCGCAACTGGTTTACAGAGGAAGATAGGGCATTCACGATATAGGGGAGATCCTCTTCCCGGGTTGAGCGGCCAAGGGATATTCTCAGCGTCCCCGCGGCGTGGCGAAGCGAAACACCCATGGCCGAAAGCACATGAGAGGGGCGGATGCTTGACGTGGTACAGGCGGCCGACGCCGAGACAAAGATCCCCTTTTGATTCAGCAAGGGAATCAGATCCGAACTTTTAACCCCATCGATCGAGAGGTTCAGTGTGCCGGGAAGCCTTGACGTCGCATGTCCGTTGAGGTGAAGGCCGTCCAGGGAATGGAAAAGCGCATCCCACAGGGAGTCCCGGAGTTTTGCGAGATCAACCGCCTCTTTTTGAATTCCCGTCTTAGCGGTCTCAAGGGCCTTGGCCAGTCCGGCGATGCCAGGAAGGTTTTCGGTACCAGAACGGAGCCCTCGTTCCTGCCCTCCGCCTAAAAGCAGTGGGGAGAGGCTCGTGCCCGTACGAACATATAAAAACCCGACCCCTTTGGGGCCGTAAATCTTGTGTGAGGAGCCTGTCAGAAGATCCACATAGAGATCGTCCACATGCACGGGAATCTTTCCCACGCTCTGTGCCGCATCGGTATGAAAGAGGATCCCGCTTTCCCTGGCAAACCTTCCGATCTCAGCGATGGGCTGTAGGGTTCCGACCTCGTTGTTGGCATGCATCACCGAGATGAGAACCGTATCCTTGCGGATCCCCTTCTTCACATCGTCCGGATCCACCCGCCCATCCCGGTCCACAGGGAGATAGGAAACATCAAACCCTTGTTCACTAAGGATTTTACAGCTTTCCAGAACAGCATGATGCTCTATAGAAGAGACCAAAAGATGACGTCCCTTGGTCTGGTTGGCCCGTGCGGCGCCGAACACGGCAAGATTGTCGGATTCCGTGCCTCCGGAAGTAAAGATGATCTCTTTAGGTTTGGCCCCGATGAACCTGGCAATGGCGCCCCGCCTTTGCTCCAGTTCTTCCCTGGCCTCCAGACCGGGGGAATGACTGCTGGACGGGTTGGCCCATAGCCGCCTTGCGGTCTCGGCCATGACATCGATCACATCCGGGTCGACAGGGGTTGTGGCATTGTGGTCCAGGTAAATTTGCTTCAAAACGAACTCCTTACCGGGGTCTGCGACAAAAATACCTGTCCCCCGACTGGATCGGGGGACAGGTACACATCAGGATTATATAGGGTTGTCATTGTCCGGCTTGCCCTCGGTTTACCGGGGCTTGACCGGACAATCCACCCTTCGACAAGCTCAGGGTGACAATTGTCATGGTGAGCTTGTCGAACCATGGATTCCCCGATCAAGCATGCCCTCTGACTCGATCAGGGGGTCGGGGAATGACGCTATCAGAGAAATATTTACCCATAAATTTGTCGCACACCCTCCTTGCCGGACAAGGGGAATATACCATATAACATGGCGTAAGTGAAAGAGAACTTTTTTTCGCGACTTTCTTCCCTGAAATGTTACTAGCCCTATAAGAATTGAAGATCGCAGTTTGATCTCTATGATAAAAAATGATGGAATCCGGTTCCAGATTGTCCGGAACAGGATTCCAATTTATCCGTTCTTTGGGATGTGGCATTGATGTTGCACTCACTCACTCACTCACTCACTCACTCAAACCCTTCTATATTAAAGAGATTAAAAGGCATTGCTTCCAGCATCCCGCCCTGAATCCTATGGGCTTTTAGGAGCCGGAGTTTATTAACCTTTGATAGGCGCCTCGTCATTTCGTTGTGAAAAGGCCGGGCAGGAAAACAAACAAATAACTTGGAGGAGGAAGCGATGAAAAAGTACTTGGCAGTTTTGGCGGTATTGGGTTTGGTGGCGTTGGGGCCGGTTGGCCCGGCGGAGGCCTCGTTGATGGTGGATGGCACGGTGGCGTATGACGGCGCTCAACGGAACCTGATCTACGACACCGATCTGAACATCACCTGGTTGGATTATACAAAGAGTGATGACACATGGAGCAGCCAGATGACCTGGGCGGCCAATCTCGCCCTGACGGTTAACGGCGTGACCTATGACAACCGGCGCTTGCCGGCCACCGTGGATGGGCCATATGTGTGGAGCTATGACGGCTCTACCTCGCTCGGTTACAACAACACCACCTCGGAGATGGGCCATCTGTATTACACGGAGCTTGGCAACAAGGGGTATTACGACACTAATGGAAACTACCAAGCTGGTTATGGCCTGATCAACACGGGTGCTTTCGCCAATTTGCTTTCGGGCTGGTACTGGTCGGGCACGGAGTGCGCAAACAACCCGAACAACGCCTGGAACTTCAACCCGAACAACGGCAACCAGAACGCGAACAACAAGGACAACAACAACTACGCCTTGGCCGTTCTTCCCGGAGAATGATTCCCCTTGCTGTTCTCGTACGAGAACATTTATCGCCAGTCACTTCTTGGGGTCAGACATTGATAATTAGATATTGAAACAACACGCATGCATCCATAAGTATTTGGTGAAAAAGACAGTTGAGAGATATTGAGATAATCATAAATTATTAAAGTGCTTCGAGATGGGCAACAGAAATATCAAATTATCAATGTCTGACCCCAAACTGACCCCAAACTGCGCCAGAGGTTCGCTGGTGACGCGCTCTTTTTCCAGGTGGGGTGCTTTTTTGAGTTCTACCACCCCGGGGATAAAGCTTTTTATCTTGACATCATTTAGCGGGGTTGTTATCTTTTTGACGTTTTCAGGCGAAGAAGTCTTTGATCTTATTCTGCTATCGGTGTTTTTTTATGGATTACAAGGAGACATTAAATCTTCCCTCCACTTCCTTTCCCATGAAAGCCAACCTCTCCATCCGAGAGCCGGAAATGTTGAAGCAGTGGAAGGAGATGGGTCTTTGGGAGAAGATCCTGAAAAAGAATCAGGGAAGGCCGGTCTATACCCTTCATGACGGGCCCCCTTATGCCAATGGGAACATCCATATCGGGCATGCCTTGAATAAGATTTTAAAAGACATCATCATCAAGTACAAAAACATGAAAGGATATTACGCCAGATACGTCCCCGGCTGGGACTGCCATGGCCTTCCTATTGAGCTGCAGGTGGACAAAAAACTCGGGTCCAAAAAGAAAACCATGTCCATCGGGGAGTTCCGCCGGCAATGCAGGGAATATGCCTCGCATTATGTGGATATCCAGCGGGAGGAATTCAAGAGGCTCGGGGTCTTCGGCGACTGGGAACATCCCTACCTGACCATGAGCTACGATTATGAGGCCTCCATCTTGAGAGAGTTCGGGAAATTTGTTCAAAACAAGGGGGTGTACAAGGGGAAAAAACCCATTCACTGGTGCGCCTCATGCCGGACCGCCCTTGCCGAGGCCGAGGTCGAATATGCCGACGAGGCCTCCCCCTCCATCTTTGTCCGCTTCCCCGTGGAGGTTCGGATTGCAGAAAGGTTCCCCAGCCTCTCTGGAGAAAAGGTTTCCATCGTGATCTGGACCACGACACCCTGGACCCTTCCGGCCAACCTGGCCGTGGCCGTGCACAAGGATTTTGATTACTCGGCGGTGAAGACCGATCAAGAGGTCCTGATCGTGGCCAAAGACCTTGTGGAAACCTGCATGAAGACCTTCGGGATGGGGACCTACCGAGTGATCGAGACATTTAAGGGTGAGGCGCTTTCGGGTCTTCGGGCTCGGCACCCTTTTGAAGAGCGGGATTCCCTCATCATTCTGGGAGAACATGTCACCCTCGAGCAGGGGACCGGGTGTGTTCATATTGCGCCGGGCCATGGTGAAGAAGACTACACCATCGGGCTCGTCTATGATCTTCCCGTCTATACGCCGGTGGATGACGGGGGCCGCTTCACACAGGAAGCCGGACGTTTTGCCGGCCAATTTGTGTTTCAGGCCAACCCCGTCATCACCGCGCTTCTCAAGGAGACCGGGCATCTGGTGAAGGAGGGAACGGTACAGCATTCCTATCCTCATTGCTGGCGGTGCAAAAAGCCGGTCATCTTCCGGGCCACGGAACAATGGTTCATCTCCATGGAGTCCAATGGTCTGCGAGAGAGGGCGCTCGGCGCCATTCAGGAAAAGGTGCGGTGGATACCCGATTGGGGCATGAACCGGATCCATGCCATGGTGGCAAATCGTCCTGACTGGTGCATATCCCGGCAGAGAAGCTGGGGGGTCCCCATCGCCCTCTTCCAGTGCTCAGGATGCGGCGAGTACCTGATGGACGCAGAGGCGGTTTTTCACGTGGCGGATTTGGTTGAGAAAGGGGGCGCGGACATCTGGTTTGAAAAAGAGACGGAAGACCTTCTGCCCCAAGGGGCACAATGCAGGAAATGCGGCGGTAAGGCCTTTCGCAAGGAAGAAGATATCCTTGACGTCTGGTTTGACTCCGGTATCAGCCATACGGCCGTTCTTGAAAAAAGACCCGGACTCTCCTATCCTGCGGATCTTTATCTGGAGGGGAGCGACCAGCACAGGGGGTGGTTCCACAGCGCCCTTTTGACCGCCCTCGGGACCGGCAAGGAAGCGCCTTTTAAAGCCGTTCTCACGCACGGTTTCGTCGTGGACGGCGCCGGGAAAAAGATGTCCAAATCCATTGGAAACGTGGTTTCTCCAAAGGACGTGATCCAAAAAAGCGGGGCGGAGATCCTGCGGCTCTGGGTCTCTGCCGAGGATTACCGGGATGATGTCAAGGTTTCGGCAGAGATTCTAAATAGACTGGTGGAGGCCTACAGGAAGATCCGGAATACCGCGCGGTTTATTCTCGGAAATCTTTTTGACTTTGACCCGGAGAAAAACCGTGTTCCACGAGATCAGATGCCGGAAATAGACCGGTGGGCATTGCATCAGCTCCAGAAACTGATTCAAAAGGTTGACCAGGCCTACGAGGAATTTTCCTTTCATTCAATTTATCACGCCCTCTATAATTTTTGTACGGTAGAGATGAGCGCCCGATACCTCGACATCCTCAAGGATCGTCTCTATGTTTTATTGCCCGACTCTATTGAGAGGCGATCCGCTCAGACCGTTCTCTTTGACATCCTGACGGTCCTCTCCAATCTCATGGCGCCGATCTTGAGCTTTACTGCGGAAGAGATCTGGATGTCTTTAAAAAATGGAATGAAGGGGGACTCGGTGCATCTGTCGGCATTTCCGGCGCCGGATCCCAAGGATAGGGATGAGGCCCTTGCAAAAACTTGGGAGGATCTCTTTGCAATCCGCGGGGAGGTTTCCAGGGTGCTCGAGCAGGCGCGTCGGGACAAGGTTATCGGGCTATCCCTGGATGCTGCAGTTGATCTCTATCTGTCGGAGGAGTGGTTTGGGAAGCTGCGCCCTTACAAAGAGCAGCTTTCGGAGATCATGATTGTCTCTTCCGCGGCGATCTATCCTTTGGCCGAGGCGCCGGAATCTGCCGGTATGGCAGAGAATGTGACGGGTGTGCGGATCAGGGTGCGGCCGGCGGATGGGCGGAAGTGCGGCCGCTGCTGGAACTACAGCGTCACGGTCGGAGAGGACCCGCAGCACCCCGAGGTTTGCAAGCGGTGCGCGGATATCGTTAAAAAATTGTAAAGTCCGTCTATCTGAAAAAGTATCCTGGAGGCATGCCTTGCCTATCATGCGTCTCATCGCCGTCATTACGCCGATCATCCTGCTGGATCAGACGGCCAAATATTTTGTCATGAAGCGGATGTCCGTGGGAGAGTCGATCCCCCTGATAGACGGTCTTCTGAATCTGACGTTTGTCCTCAATCCAGGGGCGGCCTTCGGGTTTCTCTCCAAAACCTCCGAAAATTTCCGCATCCCCTTTTTTTTCCTGATCTCTGCGGTGGCCATCGGCGTGGTCCTCGTTATCTACTTCAAAGGGGCCCGAGAAAATATTCTATTACAGATCGGCCTTTCTCTGGTTCTGGGCGGCGCGGTAGGGAATCTGATCGACAGGATCTTCTTCAAAAAGGTCGTTGACTTTATTGATGTCTATTATAAACAATTTCACTGGCCTGCCTTTAATGTAGCGGACTCCGCGATCACCATCGGGGTTTTCATCCTGATTGTGGATATGGTCCTCGCAGGCCGGAAGGAAAAAATGGAGAGCAGTTAATGCACCCTGTACTCTTCCATTTCGGACCGGTTACCCTTCATACCTACGGCGTTTTTGTGGCCTCGGCCTTTTTTCTGGCCATTGCCCTTTCGCTGCGGCAGGCGAGACGGGAGGGGCTTGACCCGAACCAGATGCTCGATCTCGCCTTCTACGTAACTCTCGCCGCCATCATCGGCGCACGCCTCCTCTTTATCGTCGTGGAGTATCGTTATTTTCTTGAAAAACCCATCCGGATCTTCAAGATCTGGGAAGGCGGGCTGGTCTTTTATGGGGGGTTGATTCTCTCGGTGACCGTCGGCATCTACTACATGAAAAAGCATAAGATGCCGGTTCTCAAGGTCGGGGATATCGTCGTTCCATCTCTGGCCCTCGCCCAGGCCGTCGGGCGCCTCGGCTGTCTTTCTGCAGGGTGCTGTTATGGGAAAGAGACATCAGCCCCCTGGGGAATGGTTTTTTCGGACCCGGACTCCCTGGTCCCCCTGGAAAAGCTCGGCCTGAGACTGCACCCCACGCAGCTCTATTCTTCCATGGGCGACCTGATCCTGTTTTTGATTCTTTACGCCATAGCCAGGAGAAAACGTTTCGACGGGCAGGCGCTCGTGATGTACGGTATCTTATATCCTGTTGTCCGTTTCTCGGTCGAAATTTTCCGGGGGGATCTAAGGGGCGCGGTGCTTGGAGGGATGATGTCCACGTCCCAGTTCATCAGTCTGATCGTCTTTGCCGTTGCCGTAATCTTTTACATCAAGCTCCGGAACCGCTCCATATCAAGTCAGGGCCAGGAGTGATTCTCCACCAGCATAGCGGGTGTCATCAGGAAAGCCCCCCATAGGGGGGCATGGACCCAGAACAAGCTCCGTGGATAGCCAAAACAACAAGTTGTACCGCAACAGAAATCGTAACCAGTTTGTCATTGTCCGGCTTGACCGGACAATCCACCCTTCGACAGGCTCAGGGTGACAATTGTCATGGTGAGCTTGTCGAACCATGGATTCCCCGATCGGGCCTGTCCTCCGATCCCCCGATCAAGTTGGAGGACAGGCCCGATCAGGGGGTCGGGGAATGACGGTGCTTTTGATTTATCACGAACTGTATATTTGCTGTCCCATCTGATGTGCTATAAACTTTTCCACTCTTACATAGGCGCTTCCTCCTGCTCCATTCGGGGCTTTCCCAGAGGTAGAGCCTATCTTATTTCTCCCCGGATCGGTAGAACCTCTCCGGGCCCACTACCAGAGGTGGTGGGTTTAGAATAAAACTAAATTCTGGCCAGCCAATCCGGATGTCCGTTATTTTTCCCGTGAACGGTGTTAAAATAGCTCTCCTGGATCTTTTGGGTGAAGGGACCGGGTTTTCCTGGACCGATGATCCGGCCGTCCACCTCGCGTATGGGGGTGACCTCGGCCGCAGTCCCCACGAAGAAGGCCTCGTCGGCTATGTAGAGTTCATCCCGGGTAAATCGTTCTTCATGGATTTCAAAACCCAGTTCCCGCCCGAGGATCATGGCTGTATCCCGTGTGATTCCTTCTAAGATAGAGGTCAGCGGCGTGGTCTTGATGATCCCCTTGCGCACGATAAAGATGTTTTCTCCCGGACCTTCCGAGATATATCCCTCGGCATCCAGAAGAAGGGCCTCGTTGTAGCCGTGCTGGATGGCTTCCCGTTTGGCGAGCTGCGAATTGATATACGCCCCGCAGGCCTTGGCCTTGGTCATGATGGTGTTCACATGCGACCGGGTGTAGGAGGAGACCATAACGCGGATCCCGTTTTTCAGCCCATCCTCGCCGAGATAGGTCCCCCAGGGCCATGCCGCTATGGCCACATTGATGGGGTTCTCCTTGACAAAAAGCCCCATGTCGCCATATCCGATAAAAGCAATCGGCCGGATATAACACTCCTTCAATTTGTTCGTTCTGATCGTCTCCAGGATTCCGTTCGTGATCTCCTTTTGGGAGAAGGGGATTTTCATCTGCATGATATGTGCCGATGCAAAAAGGCGGTCCACATGCTCCGTCAGCCTGAATACCGCCGACCCGCCGTTGATTTCATAACAGCGGATCCCCTCGAAAACACCCAAGCCGTAATGAAGGGTATGGGTCAGGACATGAACCTTGGCTTCCCGCCAGTCCACAAAAGACCCGTCCATCCATATCTTTGCCGCTTCCTGAATCATTCTTGGTCCCTTTCTTTGGATAATTTTAAACAAAATATAATAATGAGGTTTGGGTGTCAATCTTATTTTGTCTTGTTGTGTCTTGTCGATTATCAGATCCTTCACCACGCACTTTCAGCAAGCCGGGCCATTTTGAAGACGGTATGGCGAGGTTCTATTCTGTGAAGTTGAACCAATAACGAGTAAGTCCGCCCTGCTTCGGAGTGGAAAACTTTTTCCCTTTTTAGGGAAATATTTACCACTTTGTCCTTTTCTCAAGGTGAGGTTGACTAGAATACCCGCCAAGGGAATGTACCATTTGCTATATAACTATATATAATTAGCATTTAGGTAAACCCCCAGTAATGCAGAAAAAAACAACAAAAATCCTTGACATCAGTTTCACTGTAATATATAGTTTCACCGCATGGTGAAACTGGTTAATAAAGTGAAACAGAAATCCGAGCGCCGGACATTGACGGAGGCGCGTGAGCGCCTGGAGGCTCTCTTTGCAGAAATACCCTTTGTCCGCCTAAAGGGCTCCGAAACCGATGTCAGAATCGACAACGCTCGAATCGACCTTCGCCTGAATGCCCTTGTTTCGGGCAGGCCCGTTCAGTTTATCGTTGAGGTTGAAGCGGTGGGAGAGCCGCGTCTTGTCCGGGTGGCTGTCGAACAATTAAAGAAATACCTCCGAGGGTTGCGGGGTGCGTACGGGATCATCGTTGCGCCCTATCTGAGCGACGCGGGCAGGCAGATATGCAGAGACGCCGGCATCGGCTGCGCTGACCTTGCGGGGAACGCCTACCTGTCCTTTCAGAGCATCTACATCGACAAAAGCGGCGTGCCGAATCCTTTTCTCAGCACCCGCGCCGCGAAATCCGTCTTCTCTCCCAAGTCCAGCCGGATTCTGCGCGTTCTCCTCACAAAGCCTTCGCGGAAATGGTACGTGGAGGAGATCTCGAAAGAGGCCGGGATCAGCATCGGCCTCGCCTCTCGGATAAAACAGGCGCTTCTCGCCGAAGAATGGATCAGGGAGGAAAACAAACGGTTCTCTCTGGTGAATCCGGAGGACGTGTTAAAACAGTGGTCTGCAAATTACACGTATACCAAAAACCAGGCCTTTTCATTCTACTCCGCCCTCTCAGAGGAAGAGCTTGAAGAAGCAGTGAACCTGGAGTGCAAGAAAAGAAAGCTGCGATACGGACTTGCCTTGTTTTCAGGGGTTCGGAAGGCGGCCCCCTTTGTAAGGTTTCCACGGTTCTTTGCCTATGTGGACGGCAACATCGACGCCATTGCAAAGACGCTGGAGTTCAAAAAGGTGGAGACCGGCGCCAATGTGACGCTCCTCGTGCCCTATGATGATAAGGGCGTGTTTTACGGGCTCCGAAAGATCGGAGGAGTTGGCGTGGTTTCGGACATCCAGTTGTATCTGGACCTGAAAAGCTATGGCGGCAGGGGCGAAGAGGCAGCGGAGGCCTTGTTTGAGCAGGGGATCAAGTCCGCATGGTGAGTAGAAGCGGCTATAGCCGAAGAGAGATGAATGCCTGCGAAGCCGTTCTTGTGGAGGTCGTACATCTTCTGAGCGAGATCAAGGACGAGATGGTCGTGATCGGCGGTTGGACACCTGCTTTTCTACTGCCGCAGGCAAAGGAACCTCATATCGGTAGTCTCGACGTAGACATCGCCCTCAATTTTGCTCGAATTCCCGACGGCGTCTATCAAACGATCCTAAAGTCGTTTCTGAAACGCGGCTATGTGCAGGATCAGGCGCAGCCTTTCAGGTTTTTCCGCACTGTACAAGGGGACGGAACCGGTCCTATACGGGTGGAGATCGATCTCATGGCAGGGGAGTACGGCGGAACGGGCAAAGGCCGCCGGACGCAGAAAGTGCAGGACGTCCGAGAGCGGAAGGTCCGCGGGTGCGACCTTGCTTTTGATTCAACAATTACCGTCACGCTTGAGGGCGAGCTGCCCGATGGTGGGATGGACAAGGTCAGTTTCAAAGTCGCGGGAATTGTTCCCTTCCTCGTTATGAAGGGTATGGCGATGTACGAACGGATGAAGGAAAAAGATGCTTATGACATTTATTATTGCGTCGAACATTATCCTGGCGGCATCAAACGCCTGGTGCAGGAATTCAAACTCCACCTGAAAAACAAACTTGTTATCGAAGGGTTTGGAAAAATACGGGCGAAGTTCCTCTCTCCAAAACATGTCGACCCCAAATGGGTGGCTGATTTTCTGGAAAGAAGAGACAAGGAGGAAAGGGAAATCCTGATGCGGCGGGCGTATGAAAAGGTGCGGGAACTGCTCGATGCACTTAGGATCGCCGAATGGGACGGGGTATGACAGAGCCATGAGAATCCCTTACGTTAAGGAGTTCTGGGAAGATTACAAAAGGGATGAAATTGTGGGGACACCATACGTAATGAAGAGATCCCATCCGCCGGAGTTAAGTATGGTCTACACGGAATGACTCTCAGGTCCCGATTCCTCATACATCTTCAACCCGGGGATCTGTTTAAAGTGCTTGTCGAGGGTAAGAACGGAAAGGTGATGCTCCATGGCAAGGGTTGCAATGGCAACATCGGTCAAGGGAAGATGGATCCCTTTCCTTCTTAAAGCAGAGGATGCCATTCCTGCTTTTATCCAAAGGCCTGTTGTTATTTCCAGAAGATTGATGGCGGTTAACAAACCGGCAATTCTCTGTCCTTCCTTGGGATTTTTTACACCTTGCAGAAGTTCCGCAATAATGACTCCGGTAGTAATCAGCCGATTCTTTTCGATGAGTAGATGGACATCCCGTTCAAATGCATCAGACCCTTTCAAAAAGTCAATGAGTACAGATGTATCAACGATCACGCCATCTTTGATCATCTTTTTTCATCTCCTCAAGTTCGAGTTTTTCCAATTCTTCTGTGACATCCTCAATCTGTATCTTGCCCCTCAGTTCAAGCAGCTCCTTGATTTTTTTCTGTCTGATGAACTCCTGCATGGCCGTGACAAGTGCCTTGGTTTTGGATTTTTCACCAGTGATTTTAAGTAGTTGAGACATGAGGTCATCGGGTATGTTTAATGTAGCACGCATATATAGCACCTCCAAGATATGCAATAATTGTATGCAATTATTATGTGATTGTCAAGATAAAAGGAACTGGATTGCAGCGTTCTTTAGGACTTTCGGTATTCGTATTTTCAGTACACTTCAGGGAACTTCTTCATGATATGTTTTGTCTAAGTATGCAGAGGACGTAGATGCAGGAATTATCCCAAGAGATCATTATTCAGGCATCTCAAGGCAATATAGATTCCTTCGAGGCCATATACAGAACATATTCGGATTTTATATATCATGTTGCCTTTCGAGTGGTCAACAGCCTTGAAGATGCTGAAGAAGTCACCCAGGAGGTTTTTCTCGCGGTTTACCGCGAGCTTCCGGGTTTCCGTTTTCAATCATCTTTCAAAACGTGGGTCTACCGGATCGCCGCGAATACAGCCATCAATCACGCAAAGAAAAGGTCAAAAGAGCAGAACAGAACCGTGGAGTTTGAGGAGAGTATGGAATCGGGCATCATGATCAATCCGTTCAATGAAAAATCAGATCGGGACCATCAGGAAAAAGTGATCTCCACCCTATTGGGCGCCCTGAGTCCTGACCAGCGGGCCTGTCTCGTATTAAGAGATCTTGAAGGTTTAAGCTATGATGAGATCGCCGAAACCTTGAAGATCAACATCAATACCGTACGCTCCAGACTCAAAAGAGCCAGGGAGCGGCTTTTGAATCTAAGTGGTCCTGTTCGTAAATATGGTGATGTACCGAGAGGGTCGTAGGGCGGTCTCATCTCCGCTCGTGACTGAGGCGTACCCTCTGGTACACCGCAAGGAGCGGAACTTTGATCCGACCGCCCTACGACCCTCGAATGCCACCGTATTTACGAATAGGGTCACTAAGAAAAGAGGTGGTGAAAGATGAACTGTAAAACGGTCCGGGAATGGATACTCACCGATGATTTGGACGGGGAGATCCGTCAGGAGAAAAAAGAAGAGATCGAGACGCACCTCGCCGGCTGCAGCCGGTGCAGAGAATTCAAGGCTATGGCAAGGAAAGCGGTTATTGAACCCTTCAAGGGAGCGGAAAGGGTCACGCCTCCTGATGCCTTATGGCTTGAGATTAAAGAGCGGATTGAACAAGGTCAAGAACAGGCAGCAGGCCCCTTGGTTGATTTCATGGTCAGGATCAAGAATTCATTTCATATACGAAAACCCGCCGTTGCCGTTGCCGCGATGATGGGTATATTACTGATTGCGGTCATGCTTCTTCATACACCGACCCATCATCAAGGAATGGTCTCTCTCAATCTTGAAGATCAGATTGAGTATATGGCCGGTTTGGTAAAAGGGTCGAATCATGTGTCCATGGATCAAGATGAGGGCTACGGGACCTCCATGGAGGAATATTTCTTATAGCGGGAACTTTTCCGTTACCTGCTTTGTCTAATGATAGTGAAAGGAGACAACACCATGAAAACACCATTCAACAAACGCATCTGCCTGATCGGCATCGCCGGACTCCTGCTCTCCGTGTCAACGGCCTTTGCTCAACCGCCCGGCCCTGACTTGAAAGATCCGGAGTCTATGAAAACAAGAATGGAAGCCCGCATCAAAGCCATGGAGCAAAAACTGAATCTGACCGCAGAGCAGCAAAAACTCCTGGAGGTCAACAGGACCAAACATCGGGAAGAAGCAGTGAAGCTTCATGAAAGCCTGAAGGCTGCGAGAGAAGCCATGAGAGCCGAACTGGAAAAGCCGGAGCTGAATATGGACAAAATCCATCAGCTCCATTCCGAAGAGAAGGATCTCATGGCCAAGTCAGCAGACCATCGGCTTGAAGGGATTCTGGAGGTCAGAAAAATCCTGACACCGGAACAGTTTGTGGAGTTTGGGAAACTTATAGGGGAACGTAGGCATGGGCGCGGAATGGGGATGAAGCAGGGACCGCCTGATCTGCCAGAGGGTCCGCCGGAAGAATGAGAAATAAGGATCACCAACCCGCACCAGCTTTCCAATCCGATGCAACGCCCGGGCCGCTGAGTGGTCCTGTTCGTAAATAGGGTAACGCGCCGAGAGGGTCATAGGGTGGTTTCATCAAGGCGCGCGACTGAGACGTCCCCCCTGTGGCACGTCGCAAGGAGCGGAACGCCGATGAGGCCCCCCTACGGCCCTCGAATGCGACCGTATTTACGAATAGGGCCACTTAGGTCCGGGTGTTTTTTCCCAGAGCCAAGGAGTTCCCCTGAGCCGGGCAAATCACTCTCGGGTCAACCCGGCGCATGTAAAAAGTACTTTAAATTATATCTTGACTATTTTTTCCATTCTTAGTATTTTTACGGTACATTTTTAAGGTAACCAACGTTAAAATAAGGAGAGACAAGAGGAAGAAGATACATTCCCCGGTAGCTCAGTCGGTAGAGCAGGTGGCTGTTAACCACCCTGTCGCTGGTTCGAGTCCGGCCCGGGGAGCCATTCGACACGCAAAAAGGGCACTTCACTTTCGTGAGCGCCCTTTTTCTTGCCCTTCGATAAACTCAGGGGCTTGAGCAGGTACGAAAGCCTCATGGCCTTCGGCCTCTATACATAGTTAAATTGAGTGTCGTATGGCCTTGAGCAACGTCGAAAGGCCAAAATATTATCTCTTTAATTAACCTCCACAGAACTCACCGATGTCAGCGTTTCCCAGATATCTTCCACATGGAGCGGATTGAAAGCTCGGACGCCCCGGACATTGAACGGCTGCTCGCCGTTATAGAGAACCGCCCCCGGGGTGACGCGTTTGATGCCAATCGCCCCGAACCGCTCCAACCCTTTGACGGAATCCGTGGAAAAGGTTGCGGCTGATTTGATCTCCACGGGCGTGAGCGAGCCTTTTTCCCTGATGATGAGATCGACCTCGTTGCCGTGGGAGTCCCGAAAGAAATAAATCTCCGGCCTGATTCCCTTGTTGAGCGCGCCCTTCACGATGTCCGCAACGACGAGATTCTCGTACAGACTTCCGCGCAACGGGTCGCGGGCCGCCTGCTCTGCCGTGTGGATGCCGAGCAGAAAGGCGGCGAGCCCCACGTCGGTAAAGAATATCTTCGGAGATTTGATCACACGCTTTCGGATGTTTTCGAAAAAAGGCGGCAACTCGAACACGACATACGAGGCCTTCAGCACGGAAAGCCAGTTCCGGATGGTCGTGGTCGATACACCCGCATCATTTCCGAGCGAAGCGAGGTTGACGATCCGTCCCACACGGCCCGCCAGCAAGGTGAGGAATTTCTGGAACTGCGAAAGGTCGCGCAACTGGATCAAAGCGCGCACATCACGCTCGATGTAGGTCTGAAGGTAGCCGTTGAAAAACCTGCGCGGTTCGAGCCCCTCTTCGTGCAGCCGCGGGAAGCATCCGCGGGCGGTCAGGTCGAAAGGGTCCAGTGCGAAGTCGTATCGGCGCAGCTCATGCATCGAGAAGGGCCACAGGGTCAGCATGGCTGTCCGTCCAGCCAGCGACTGGCTGATCGCCTCGTGCAGCCTTGGCTGATGGCTTCCGGTCAGGATGAACCGCCCGCGTTTCCTGGTCTTGTCTACCATGCCCTGGACATAGGAGAGCAGCGCCGTGAGTCGTTGCACCTCGTCCAAGATGCCGCCGCCTTCCATTTGGCCCAGGAATCCCCGCGGATCGGCTTCAGCCGCCATGCGGACATCCGGGTCCTCCAGTGAGAAGTAGGGCTTGTCCGGGAACGTCATCCGGGCCAGAGTGGTCTTGCCTGATTGGCGTGGCCCCAGGATGGTCACCACGGGATACTCCGCGGCGGACCTGACCAATTCTTCTGAGATGTCTCGATTGATCATGGGGAGATGATAACCCATAGTTGTGCAAAATGCAAGTTAAAAATCCGATTTGCACAGAATGTGTCTGCGGCATTGGGACCCTGCCGCTCCGGAAGTTGAATCGCTGTCGTTTCCGCTACCGTAACATCCTTCATCTCCTCTTACCACATCCATACCGACACCTCGCACCGGGGACCGGATGATTGAGGATAATGGGACTTACGAGAATGTCTGCGACAATGTTTACGACACTTTTACGCCATGCTTTGCGACACCTACGACCATACAGGGTGCCGGGGAAACATAACTTGACGCCGCTTCCGGTCTATCGGGAATAGCCTGCTCTCAAGAATAGGGAGAATGAGCAAAAAAAACCATACCTTGAGCGAGGCATGGCTTTTTTTAGAATTTTTTGCGGTTATTTTAGAAGCACTCTAAAAAAAAAGCAAAATTTACCGTGGCGTTTTTATCTCTATAATCTTTATTTTTTTAGGCCTTGGTCACATTTGAGGCCTGGGGGCCTTTATTTCCCTGGACCACATCAAACCGGACATTGTCCCCCTCGGCCAGGGTTTTAAAACCATCGCCCTGAATAGCGGAATAGTGGACGAAAACATCCGGACCACTTTCCTGTGCAATAAACCCAAAACCCTTGGACTCGTTAAACCATTTTACCGTACCTTCCGTCATGTTCTACTCCTTTGATCCCTGGTGGCGACTTTCTTATGAACAGTTACTTATAGCCACCCGATAAGAAACTGTTTAGCCTTCTGCATTCGAGCCTTTTATATGCCCGGTCATGAAAAAGGCTGCAACTTCAAATGCTTTATATATTATATATCATATAATATAACAAAAAACAAAAAGCAACAAAAATCTTTTAAGATTGAAGCAAAAAAATGAAACCTCCGTAAAAAAGTCTATACCCGGGCTCCTTTTTGTTGTATAAGGAGGCAAAAAACAGGCCGGTTTCATGAAGGGTCGCAGACCTTCACATGGGGAAAACAACGTTTTCAAAAGAAAGGTGTGCCTTAAGATGGGGAAAAAGCGAGTCCTTGTGGTTGATGATGAGCCTGATATCGTTGATCTCGTTGTCTATAACCTCAAAAAAGAAGGTTTCGAAGTCTCCTCTTCACCGGACGGAGAAGAAGCTCTAATGAAGATCAGAAAGGGGAATTATGATTTTCTTATCCTTGATCTCATGCTCCCCGGAATCCAGGGCATGGAACTCTGCCGTATTCTTAAAAATGACCCCAAGACAAAAAACCTGCCTATGATTATGCTGACAGCGAAAGGGGAAGAAGTGGACAGAATCCTCGGCCTGGAAACAGGAGCGGATGATTATATATCCAAACCCTTCAGTCCAAGAGAGCTTGTCGCCCGCGTCAAGGCCGTTTTGAGAAGGAGCGACGAAAAACCGAAAGAGGATCAGGTTATCCAGATAGGGAACCTGATGATCAACAGGGAAGCCTATTCGGTTACGAAAAAAAATATTCCAATCACCTTGACTTCAACCGAGTTCAAACTGCTTCTCTATCTTGTTGAACGAAAAGGGAGGATCTTCAACCGCGAGCAGCTTCTCGATGCCGTTTGGAAGGACGAGGCTTTTGTTGAACCCAGGACGGTGGATGTGCATATCAGAAGACTTCGCACCCGGATCGAGGATGACCCTTCAAATCCTCAGGTCATAAAGACCCGAAGGGGAATCGGTTACTATGTGGATAGAGACGTATGAAAAAGGGTATCTTCAGGCGCATATTTATCGTGCACGTCCTCATTCTATTTTTGGCGGTTCTCTTCGTCGAAATTTATATCACCGCTGCACTCAGAGAAAATTACATCAATCATCTCAAGCAAAACCTTTCTGTTCAAATTAACCTGATCTCAAAAGGCATATCCTTCACACAGACCGGTTTAGACACCCTCTGCAGGGAGATCAAGAAAGAGACCGGCGCCAGAGTGACGGTGATCGCAAATGACGGGAAGGTCATGGGCGACTCGGATACGGATTCGGCGCTCATGGACAATCATCTTCACCGGACGGAGATAGAGCAGTCGCTTCTTTTTGAAGCAGGCATGGCGATACGGCATAGCGATACCTTGAAACATGACTTTCTTTATATCGCGAAAAGGGTCTCTCAAGGTGAAAACATTGAAGGGTTTGTAAGGCTTGCTGTGCCGCTTCAAGAAGTGGATCATTCGGTTAATCTTCTTAGGATCAAGATCATTCTCGTTGTGGTTGTTGTCTTACTGGCGACATGGGTATTTTCAATATGGCAGACGGACCATTTGAGGAGGCTGCTCCAGCAGATAACCAATTTCTCAAGGTCCTTGTCCAGGGGTGATATAGACAAGAGACTCTTTTTAAAAGATGCGGGAGAATTCAACGATATCGCCGAAAATCTTACCTCTATGTCAGTCAGGCTGCACGATATGATGGCCCGGAGCGAAGAAGAAAAGAACCGCTTGAATGTGATCCTGAAAAGCATTCCCGATGCCCTTTTGATCATAGATTCAAAGGGGATTATCACACTTTCCAGCTCTTCGGCGAAAGAATTTTTCGGCGATATCCCCATAAACGGTATGCAGTTCATCGAGGTTGTAAGAAACCATGAATTTTCTGATTTAGTGGACGAAGCCCGCAAGAACCTTTCATCAGGTATGACGGAATTCAGAATAGACAATCCGGAAGAAAAATATATTGCGGTAAGGGTGTCGCCGCTCTTTTACAGAGAAAATGAGTTTTCCGGCCTGGTTGCTGTTTTCCACGACGTCACACAAATTGAAAAACTTGAACTGGTGAGAAAGGACTTTGTCGCCAATGTATCTCACGAAATAAAAACCCCCATTACAGCAATCAAGGGATTTGCCGATACGCTCCTTGAAGGCGCCCTCGACGATAAAGAAAACGCTGCCAGATTTATCCAGACCATCAAGTCAAACAGCGAACGCATCAACAGCCTTGTGGATGACCTGATGACCATATCAAAGATAGAACTGGGTGTGATCAGGGTTGATAAATCCATGATTGACATTGAGGATGTTTTCAGGAATATCCTGGATATATTCAAAGATAAGGCTGCCGCAAGAAACCTTTCTTTAGCTGTGTCAAACAGGCTGGGGATCAAGGCAATCAGCGCAGATAAGAACCGGCTCATCCAGATCCTGATCAACCTTGTCGATAATGCAATTAAGTTTACTGAGGCAGGCGGCGTGACCTTGGGTATCGATCAGGAGGATGAAAGGGCCTTGTTATTTGTCGAAGACACCTGAATAGGCGTTCCACCAAAATACCTTCCACGGCTGGGAGAAAGATTCTTCAGGGTCGACCCATCCAGATCAAGAAAGATGGGCGGCACAGGGCTCGGCCTTGCAATCGTCAAACATCTCGTCAAGGCCCATGGATGGAGTATGAAGATCGAGAGCACTCCAGGCAAAGGCACAAAGATTAAGATTGTTTTTTAACAGAAATTTAACATTCCCTTAATACTGCCGTAATCTCTGTCTTATATTCTCACCTCAAGATGTTTACGCACATAAACCAAAATGCAGAAAAAGGAGGACCGTTCATGAAACAAAAGTGGTCAGTTTTATTTCTCAGTCTTTGCAGCTTTTTCTTTTTCACAGCCACAGCAATTGCTGCGGATATTGCCAACCCGATATTAAAGAAGCTTGTTGAAAAGGGGATCCTGACACAGGAGGAGGCGATATCCGTCATGGAGGAAATAGGAAAAGGGTCTGCAAAGGAAGAACAGATCGAAAAGAATGTTGAAAAAGTTGCAAAGGACGTTGAGGAGATTAAGAAAGATTCAGAGAAAACCATGGGTGTATTTAAGGGATTGAGTTTAGGTGTAAAGGGATATTTTGAATATAGAAACGGTGATGGTGCCGATAATGCCGGCAGCGGACTGAGCAGGGATATGTTCAGGGTATCAAGAGCGTACCTGGATGTGAAGAAGAAATTGACCGACGATCTGCTGGTGCGATGGACGTCTGACTACGAGACCAAGGCAAATCAGTCTGATGCAAATGTTTTCCAGAAATATCTGTATTTGGAATATAAGCCTCCTGTCCCATTCGCATCTGCACTGACAGCCGGTATTGTCCCCGCGCCTTATATCGGATACTACGAAGACACATTATGGCCGTATCGAATGAGGGATAAGATTCCCCAGGAGAGATTCAAGGTGCTTGATGCCAGTGCAGATATGGGTGTACTGCTGAACGGAAAATTCAAGAAAGCAGATACCGATATGTTTTCATATGCCTTAGGGGTATTCAATAACCAGCACTATCGGGTCAATGACAACAACAAGAACAAGGCTATAGAGGGCCGTTTCTCGGTACGGCCGATGGCGGCCACCGGAGTCGAATTCCTCAAAGGTTTGGAATTGACCTACTTTGGCATCAGGGGCAAAGACGGAGCTGAATCAGATAAAGGAACCGACAAATACGGCGACCATAAGAACGATACGTTCCTGACCAGCTACAATTTTAAAGATTTGACCCTTGGGTATGAATATTACAAGACCACACGGTTCGGCGGTACAAAAGAGGCCAACACGTCCATCTACAACGAGAGCACCGACGGACTGACACCCGGGGCTGCCAACAAGCTTTTCTTTGACGGGGCCAAGGGACAGACTCTGCTTGCCGTATACAGGCTTCCCGGCGTTTTTAAACCGGTGAGATTATTTGGTGAATACGCCTTGCTGGATAAAATCAGGGTGGGGACTGCGACCAGTCCCAAAGACGGGAACATCACATCATCGCTTTTCGGTCTTAGTTATGACATTTATAAGGACAAGACCGTATTGCTGTTGGATTACAACAAAGTCAAATACGAAGACATCGGCACGGCTGAGGATGACGGAATTTATCAGGCAGTCATTCAGATCGCTTATTAGTTCTCTTTCTTGCCCTCCCTTCGGGGAGGGCGTTTCTCTTATAAGTTTGAGTATAATGTGCCTGCACAATTGAAGGATTTTGAAGCGAAAGGGGCCATAAAATGCGCCTGTTCAACAAAGTCATAGACATAGTGATAAAGCTGCTGATTCCATTGGTAATCCTTGCCCTGCTCATGGGGATAGCAAGGATATTTCTCGACCTGAGGACCGTGTTCAGCAGCCCAACAATTGTTGCCGGGTTTGATATCATGGTTACGAATATACTTTCGATGTTTATCGTTATAGAGCTTCTCAGAAGTATCATAGAATATTTTGATATACACCGGCTGAGGATCACCTTCATTATGGATGCCACCATTGTCTTTATATTGAGAGAGGTAATGGTAGGCCTTTACAAGCACGGCATGACGGCCATCGAGATAACTTCGATCGGGGTGCTCCTTGGTGTCATCGGCGGCATAAGGACTTTAGCCGTCATATATTCACCTGACAATCTGAAAGGAAAAACAAGACATGAACAAGGATTGGTTGGATAAAATCGAGGACACTGTCCTGACCATCGTTCTGTTAATAGCTATTCTGTTCATCGTTATGCACTGGCGGTGACGCGGATACCATGTATTTATTCTGAAATTTAACATCGCCTTAATAATGCTGTAACAATTCTCTGCTATATTTTAAACCATGATCACAATTTTATTGAGTCTAATCGTTTGCGTCGTTGCCGTAATCGTTCTGCTTCATGCAAAGCCTAATCTCTTTATATTCCAGCTTATAGAGACGGTCTTCGGCAAAAAGGCCATTCGCAAAGACTGATTATTCCAGGCTGGTTGCCGTCAGGTGGGTAAAACGATGGAATGGGAAAGGAGGTGAGCTTTTGAAGATGTAACAGAAATTTAACATTGCTGTAACATTGCTGTAACAACTAAGTGATTGCACTAATAACATAGGAAACCGATTTTTAATGCTCAGAAATATAATAACATAGGAAACTCTTTAGACCTTCTTCTTTGTAACAGGAAGCAAAGGAGCAACAACATGACCCTTAATTGGAAAAGAGAAAGATTTGATAATCTTATTCTCTTGTTTAACAACCAATCTCTTTCTATGAGTGAAGATAGTAGCAACCACATATTGCCCTTCAAGTTTTCTCCTGATGAAATAAGCAGTCCCATTAACATCAATTCTACCATGAGGGTCAACTTTTCTGATAAAGGAGAGTTTACCTTTTGCAACAGGGAAATTAAGATGGCCATTGGAATCCATATATTTATCAAGATTGAATCCATTTGGCAGGTGTCTAAGAGATTTCCAGAGATTATCTCTGAGAACTCCAGGGTATCTTGTACCGTGTTCTTTTTGTGTAAGGCTCCTGTGTGGTTTCTCATAATGATAATACCGCAGAAATTGTTCATTCTTTCTTTTAAGGGCAGTAAGTGCAGGACAGGTATGCCTGCGAAGGACTCTCTCCTGCCAGAGTTGATTAAAACTCTCAACAGAGGCATTCCTTCCCGGTTCTCCTTGCGGAATGAATACCAAATGAATTCCCATGAGCAAGTGCAGTCTAATAACATGGAAAATACTGTAAGGATAGCGTCCTCCACCTGTGGCAGACATCTCATTATCCATCTGGGATACCTTGGGAATGCCCATAAATCGCCATGTTTCAACAAGATGTTTGCAGAGAGAAATAGTTTGTTTATCGCTAAACTGGCTTGTGAAGACCGTATGACCTGCCACATCCACAGTGTGGAAGGAATAGAATCGAGTAACGCCTTTTGGACCTCTGAGATATCGTGGGCCAACAAGGTCTGTCTGATGGAGGTCTCCCATCTTCTCGGCCTTAATGTAAGGATATGGTTGATTATTGCTATTCCTCTTGGGCTTGTTTCTCTTAGTCTTCCCGTGACGAGAGAGAATATTGGCAATAGTAGGGATAGATGGAACATGGGGAATCTTTCTCTGCTTAAGTTCCCAATGGATAACCTCAGCTCCAATGCCAGAGAAAGTAGAACGTCTGGTTCTGTGAGACTCCAACTCTTTCCTGATGGAGAGTATCTTCTTAACCAGATACTCAGGAGTTTTTCTCCAGATTCTTTTTGGGGCACGGCTCTGATCCCTGAGACCTTTAAGTCCTTGTTCTTTATACCTATGAAGCCATTTGGAGAGCCATCTTTTACCCCTTTGAAGCAATTGGAGTATTTTGTTAAAACCGTATCCTTCTTTATAAAGCTGTATTGCTTTGCAGCGTTTTTCATATTCCTTTTGATCATCCATCGCCTTTTCTTCCTCCCAAAAGTTTTTGGAAGAAGTTTAGGCGATGTTAAAAGTGGTTTCCTATGTTATTATATTTTTTTGGTTTCCTATGTTATTAGATAAACCCATTACGCATTCCGATGATCATACTGCACCTCTGCCAGGCCCAACACCTCATCCCGGAAATGCGGAAGCCTTTTGGGGTCCGAAGCCTTTTGGAGCCTTTTGAACTCTTAATAGGGAACTCTTAATAGGGACAGAACTCTTAATAGGGACAGCGCCCATTATTACAGCAAATAACAGAAGACTTGACTTATCACATTGACAACTCTTAATAGGGACAGCGCCCATTATTACAGCAAATAACAGAAGACTTGACTTATCACATTTAATAAGTTATTATAAACCGTAATGTGGCGCATAAAAGAGCATCGAGAGATTGCAAAAATCTGCCGCGGGCTTCCACCGGCGGTTGTTAAGAAATACGAGCTGTGGAAGGACATTGTATTCAGGCATGGGCCAGAAAAGTTGAGAGCCTTCCCTTGGTTCCACGACGAGAAGCTGAAAGGGAAGCGAGGGGAGCAGCGGTCTTCGCGTCTGAGTCTGCAATACAGGGTCATCTATACCGTGAAGAGGGAAATAGTCACGGTTCTTGTTTTGGAAATAACGCCGCACAACTATTAGGAGAACATATGAAAGCTCGTAAGCGTGCTGAATTTGTACCGGCAAAACCTCATGCAAAACTGACGACCGGTGAGGTCATTCGGATGCTTCGGGAACTGAAAGGCTGGACCCAGGCGGAACTTGCCAGGCGCTCCGGCATCAGCGCAACCAATATCAGCCTCTTGGAAAACGGCAAGGTGGAAATCGGCAAAAAACGTGTGGAGCAGATCGCAAAAGCCTTTGATGTCCATCCTGCCATCATCATGTTTCCGGAGTATGAGGGAAAAGAAATCCAAAGGGTGGCCTAAAAATCGATGGGATAGATTCCGGGGACAATACCTAATCGAAATTATTGCTCCACCAGAATTTTAAAAGGGAAGGATGCCGGTGATGAATTATTCATTCGATGTTGAGGCATTAGTCAAGAATTCGGGTTTGACCACAAGACAAATAAAAGAACTTATAAAAGAAGTTCTAAGTGAGTTTCCAAGCGATCCTATGATGCAGGAGTTACACCTGCGGCGGTATGTTAAATTTGAGTTGTCCCGGAAAGCAGCCGTACAGTCAAAAGCAAAATCCGCAAGGTAGACAGAAGGGCGGTAGACTGACCCGCCACCCTTAACGAATCCCAATTCCCTTTCATTAGAAGCCATGCCTCCAACATAACATTGCTGGTTACGCTTACTGCCCACCACCAGTAAACCGAGTACACGGGTTTCCCCATATCATACCGCCTCGCCTTTCACAAAGACGGTCATGATCATGTTGTAGCAGAAGATGAAGATGGAGAGTACCTCCACAAGACCTGAAATGATAAAGATCGGGAAAAGCGGCTTATCCGGCGTTATCTGTCCGGTCATGGAGATCAGCGCCATGCCGATCAGTCCGATATTGGCGAGCCAGAACTGGATTTCTCCGAGGCGGCTGCTGTAGAGGGGGCGTCCGGTGAAGCGGGGGAGGATATGATAGCCCACCCCGAAGATCATCATGGACATCCATCCGAGAAGGTTCAGGTGGACATGGGCAAAGCGCAGTTTTGCCGATACCGGAAAAACCATCATGGCCGCTCCCAGGACGCTTGCGATCATCAGGTAGAGAATCCCCATGAAAATAAATCTTTTTACGAATCTATCCATGTCTCTTTCCTCCTTAAATCAGCCGTGTTGATCTCATATTCTTTACGAAAAGACGAATTCTTTCTTAATATTACTCCGGGAAAACAAAAACTTCTGTGATATAGGTCACTGTGGAGTTGACTTGCCAATGCTATAAATCAATGGTAAGTTTATAGCCCAAGATTGCCTTTTTTGCAATGGCATTATTAAAGAGACCCCAAAAATAAGGATCATCTTCAAAAGAGTGGATGAAAACATCAGGGGTCAAGGGGTCAAGGATTCCAGGGGCCAAGTGAAGTGCTAAAAACATAAGGGGCAGAGGGTCCTAAGTTTCAAGGGTTCCAGTGTTTTTATCTGGAGATTTTGCTTGCGTTTCAGTATTTCACTTGACCCCTTGACCCCTGGAACCCTCGACCCCTTCTTACCCGCTAAAGGGCCGATGGCTCGTAGAGGAGAACAACCAAAATGAGAGGGGGTGACGAAGAGAGGAGGGTGTGCGATAATTTGTGGTGTTTAAATAGGATAACGACTAAGGAGACGAAATTATGACCAAAAATACTGCAAGGAACTGGTTCTTCATCGGGACCATGGCCTGTCTGGTAATCTTTTTTGCATTGTCGATCCATACCATGTCGACCATCAAGGATTATACGCATTAAGAGAATTTGACGGACGACGTCATCTCGGGCAAGAAGGTCTGGGAAAAGTACGACTGCATCGGCTGCCATACCCTCGTGGGGGAGGGCGCATACTACGCACCGGAACTCAAGGATATCTACAGCCAGAAAGGGCCGGACTTTATCCGGGCCTTTCTCAAGGACCCGGTCAAGGTCTGGTATGGCGGGATCGAGAAGGCCAAAGGCCAGAGAAAGATGCCCAACCTGCACCTCTCGGATGAAGAGATCAGCCATCTGATTGCCTTCTTCGAGTGGATCGACAAGATCGATACCCACAACTGGCCGCCAAGGCCGGCAAAGGCCGTAGAGGCAGAAGCGGCGGAACCGGGTATGACTGCTTCCAAACCGGTCCAGAAAACTGCGGCTGACCACGAGGTCGAGGAAGGGAGGAGACTGGTTACGGAAAAGGGATGCACCTCATGCCATAAGATCAAGGGTGTAGGGCAGACCGTGGGGCCGGATCTCACCGGCGTGACCAAGAGACTGGATCCCGATACGCTTCATAAGAGGCTGAAAGACCCGAAGTCTGTGAATCCGGAGTCCATCATGCCCATTTTCGGATTCAAAGATGAAGAGATCCAGGCAATCACCGCCTATCTCAAAACCCTATAGGAGGAAGTCAGAATGAAATACAAGACCCAGAGTGTGGCCTACAATCATTTTGTCGTGGCCCTATTGCTTTTAGTGCTTCAGGTCATTGCCGGGCTTTGGATCGGCATCCAGTATGTTTTTCCGGATTTCTTTTATCAGGTCATTGATTTTAATGTCATGAGGACCATTCACATCAATCTGCTCATCGTCTGGATCCTCATCGGGTTTATGGGCGCCTCTTACTACCTCGTGGTGGAGGAGTCCGAGACCGAGGTCTGGAGCCCGGCCCTGGCCAATATCCACCTCGCGGGATTCGTGATCGGCGGCGTGGCTGCCATCGTCGGGTATCTCTTCGGAATAACCGACGGACGTGAGTTCCTGGAGCAGCCCTTCATCATCAAACTGGCGATCACGGTCGTGGTCCTGGCCTTTGTCCTGAATATCATCATGACCATCATAAAGGGCGGAAAGTGGACCTCGGTTCAGATCGTGCTGGTCATGGGACTGGTAGGGGCGGCGCTCTTCTTTCTCCCGGCACTGGGGAACCATGTGGGCGCTTATCGTAATCTCTCCGTGGACAAGTACTTCTGGTGGTGGACCGTGCATCTCTGGGTGGAAGGGGTCTGGGAGCTGATCATGGGCGCTATGCTTTCCTTCCTGCTCCTGAAGCTGACCGGCGTGGACCGGGAGGTCCTCGAGAAATGGCTCTATGTGATCGTGGGGATCACCTTTTTCTCAGGCATCCTGGGGACCGGCCATCACTATTACTGGGAAGGGTATCCTTCTTACTGGCTCTGGATCGGCGGGATTTTCTCGGCCGCTGAACCCTTTGCCTTCCTGGGCATGACCATCTATGCCTTTGCCATGATGGAGAAGGCAGGCCGCGCGCATCCGAACCGGGCCGCCATCTATTTCACCCTTGGCTGCGCGATCTTTGCCTTTCTGGGGGCCGGTATCTGGGGGCTCATGCATACCCTGCCTCAGATCAACCGATATACCCACGGTTCCCAGATCACGGCATCCCATGGCCATCTGGCCTTTTTCGGCGCCTATGCCATGATCAATCTCGCCATGATGGCCTATGCCATTCCGGCTATGAAGGGTAAAGACGGCTTTGACAAGCGGACTGCGCTCACCGCTTTCTGGCTCATGGTCATCGGCATGTCCGATATGACCCTGGCCCTGTTCGGCGCAGGGGTCGTGCAATCCTTTATGGAACGCTACAACCACATGCCGTTCATGGTGGTGCAGAACCAAATGTGGCTCTTCTATGCCATCCGCCTTGCCGGAGGGGTTGTCTTTGCCGTCGGTGTCCTGTACTTTGTCAAGGCCTTTTTCCAGGGCGGGGTAAAACGGGCGGCGTGACAGTCACCCGCGTTCAGCTTTCAGCGGTCAGCAGAAAAACCGAATCCTGGGCCTTTGCTGGCATCTGATTGCTGATCGCTTTTTGTATCAAGGAGAAGCAAAGATGAAATCCTATCTTGAACAGGCCGACGAAGTGGAGAGTCCGGAACAAGCCATGCCTTATTACATCCCCATCGGGGACGAGGCGGTGGTATTTGAAACCGCCT
>Ga0210039_1000189_pt1 | contig 68381 bp, 73 predicted proteins | sample CryGeyCG2114_250_3_FD_185460 | JGI IMG/M metagenome (GOLD analysis project Ga0210039, IMG submission 185460) | Groundwater microbial communities from aquifer - Crystal Geyser CG17_big_fil_post_rev_8/21/14_2.50 (SPAdes) (version 2) | ecosystem: Environmental > Aquatic > Deep subsurface >...
AAAGGCAAATTCTTACGTGTTACTCACCCGTCCGCCACTTGAGTTAAAAACTCTCGTACGACTTGCATGTGTAAGGCATACCGCCAGCGTTCATCCTGAGCCAGGATCAAACTCTCTTAAAATTTCCTTAAATTTGTTTTATTTGCTTGTAAAAGCGTTTTAATAAAGTTGTATTATAGATTACTATTGAAAGCTCGGAAAAAGGAGTTATCTTTTTATTAATTTATCTTACTTTAAAAGATATTTTTTACTAAAATAGTTTTAAAAAATTTTAGAAAACTGACTATTCTCTTTGAAACCAGAAAACTCAGAAACTAACTTTCCGAATTCTGAATTTAATTTAACTTTTTTTCGAAAGAAACCATAATTAATGGAACAATTTTTTTTAATTCTTCATCTCAATTTCAAGTTTGTTATTTTAAAAATAGTTTGTATTAAACCAGAACTTTCCTTCCCTTTTTTAGATAATTTTTCAGCTCCTAAGGAATTCCTTTTTAGCAAAACCTAAACAATCAAGTCAAACAAAAAAATAATATATCTCTAGAAGGATAAAAACAGAAAGTTTGTTTCCCTCTAGAAAAAAAATTAATAAATTAAAACTAAGGGACTAAAACAGTAGTGAAATAATCTGTCAAAAAATGAAGCTTTGTAAAAAATAAATCACTCGCAATCAAATCGTTTTTGGATATTACCTCACTTGAAACAATATCATTTAAATTGTTTTCTACCTGCATCAAAGAATTAGAGACGGAAGACGTTAAATTTCTTTCATTTAACTGTGAAACAATATCATCTGGTAAAAATTGAATATCTAAGTCTTGATACGCTTTTTCCATATATTCAAGAATATCTGGTCGCTCTTTATACCAAAATTCTCTGATATCATTCGGAATTGGATAGCGATACCATAAAATGGGTAAATAATGAAAAACTAAAACGTTTTTCATTTGTTCATTAATCAGTAATTTGGTTTCCTCCCCTTCGCTTGGTAAAAACGGCTGCGTAAAGACCAAATGATTTAAACTATCAGCAACAACTCCAAGAATTCCCAAAAAGACACTTCCGGTAATATTAACTCCAAGAATAGCGGGTACAATTCCTTGTAAAACATCTTCTGTCCAATCAACAGCTGCCGCTATATAGCACCATGGAACAGTATAAGGATTAATATAAATAAACCAAGATAAAGCGATTCTTAAAATTACAATTTGTGAGTAAACCATAAGCCCAACAAAAAAAACTTCACGAATTGTTTCAAGAACCGTAATATCTAAACAAATATTTAATCTAACTTGAATAAATTCTGAAAGCCAGTCTGGTAGAAAATAAATATTTTTATAATTTTCAATGTAAAAATTATAAAAACCTTCTTCCTTACTTTCGTAAATGTATCGAGGAACGGATTCCACTTTGGGTGTCGGGCCAAAAATCATTTCAAACCATGTTTCAGGTCTTTGAACTGGTGGCCAATAGGTACGATGTGTTGGGAGACTATCAAGAAAACGTGATCTAGCATATTGATCACTTGGAATCTCTGACATTGTTGGCATTCCTGGATTTGTTGGATAACCAAACAGTCCAGCGATTCCTTTAAAAAAATTACCTACTAAATCATAGAAGATAGTTCGAACGGAAACAAATTTTTCATCTAAACTCATTTGAAAGTTTGAAGTAATAGTAAGTTAATAAGACATAATAGAAGAAACTGAGAATCAGTTCACATTTCTGATTGACAAGTAAAGAGTATAAAAAATAAATTAAATTCCATCAACATTTGAAGAGCTTCTTTTCTTAATTTAATTTTTTAAAGTGTTATATCGGGATAGTAGGATTTGAACCTACGACACCCTGCTCCCAAAGCAGGTGCTCTACCAAGCTGAGCTATATCCCGAATCAAAAGGAATCTAGAATACTTCCTCACATTCTAGTCTACTAGATTTTTCTAATTTATACAAGACTGAAAAGACAAATAAAAGAGTTGAAAGAACTAGAATGAAATCTATTTTCTAGGCTATGTTAATCTTTTATTTGTCATAACTAAAATTTGGTCGGCATACTAAAGTGTCGTGATCAATCTGATATATCCCGAAGTAGTGAAGAAAAGATAAAATTTAGATTTTACTGAAAATTAGAACGTTGTAATAAATTTTAACAATTTACTAATTTGATAAAAATTCACTTGATTTAAAGCATAAACTGGTATATTTTTTTGTTTTGCCAAACTTGTTAATTTAAAATTCTGTTTTAAATGACTTTTTAATCCAATAATTAAACCAGCTTTTCGAATTTCGTTAGTTAAAACAAACTTAACTCCCATTTTTAATAACACTTCTTTTAAAAGGTTACTCGAAATTGAATAAGGATATATAATTAATTTTTTTGCTTTTAAAGATATAGCGTTTTCATCTTTAAATTGATTAACTGTTATCCAATTTTGTTCAGGTAAAGAAAGAGAATCATTTGAACTAGTTTTATTTTTCAGTAAGAAATTTTGAGAATTTTGTAAGCGTTTAGATTTAATTAAGATTTTTTCAAGAGGAGAAAACTGCCGTGTTTGTCCAACTACAAAATTCCCCCTTAGAAATAGATCAACTGAATTTTTAACATCTTCATGAATTGTCCATGAATTTTGTTGATTAATTTCGATAATAATTTCAAAAGCTGGATAAGCTTTCCGTTCTAAAATACTTTTTTGAGTTCCTCTTCGTTTGGCTTCATCGTCACTTAGTGTTACATATTGAATTCCACCAATTAAATCCGCTAATGGCGGATTTTTAATTAAATTTTCTAAACAATTGCCATGAGTAGTACCCACCAATTGAACTCCTTTTTCAGCAATCGTACGTGCTGCTAAAACCTCTAATTCAGTTCCAATTTCATCAATAATGATTACTTGTGGCATATGGTTTTCAACGGCTTCAATCATAACTTGGTGTTGAAATTCAGGTTTAGCCACTTGCATTCGTCTTGCCCGACCAATACCTGAATGAGGAACATCACTGTCCCCAGCAATTTCATTTGAAGTATCAATAATGACTACTCTTTTTTCCATTTCATCGGCTAAAATTCTAGCAATTTCTCGAATAATAGTTGTTTTACCAACACCAGGTTTACCTAAAATTAAAATTGATTTTTCAGACTCTAGCAAATCACGAACAACTGAAATTGTTCCAAAAACAGCTCGACCCACGCGGCAAGTTAATCCATTAATTAAAAATTGCCGATTTCGAATGCAACTAATTCGGTGAAGCGTTCTCTCAATACCAGCCCGATTTTCATTACTAAATTTACTAATCCGTTTTGTCATATAATCAATATCTTGCCAAGAAATTACTTTTCGTGACAAATATTCAGGACCAGTAGTAAATCGTGCTTCTGGTCTTCGCCCTAAATCTAAAACAATCTCAATTAATTGATCTTTTCTTGGATGAAAATTTAATTGTTCTTGAAGAAATAGTGGTAAATTATCAATTAATTTTTCTAAATCGTCATTTTCATTCATAATTTTTTTATAAATTTTCTAATTTAAATTATAAACAGAATAGTGAAATAATTTAAATTAGAAGAAATTATTAAGATTCCAAATTCACCAACAATTTAAAAGTAGATGCGTCTAAAACCGCAATTTGAGATAACATTTTACGATTTAAATCGATATTCGAATTTTTAAATTTATGGATCAATTTGCTGTAAGAAATATTATTTAATCTTGAAGCAGCATTAATTCGATTAATCCAAATTTTTCTAAAAATTCGTTTTTTTTGCTTTCTACCAATGTACGAATATCTTAACGCTTTCATAACTTGTTGATTTGCTACTCGAAATAATACTGAGTGAGCACCACGATATCCACTAGCTAGTGTTAAAATTTTTTTACGACGTTTTCGAGCGACGTTTCCGCGTTTGACTCTAACCATATTTATTTTTATTTAGTTAATTTTTAAAATATTTTAATATTAATAAGGAAGCATTAATGAAATAGCTTTACTATCATTGATACTTACACATAATCTTTGCGATAATTTTCGTTTTTGACGATTTGATTTTTTACGTAAAAGATGCCCTTTAAAGGCATGACGACGTAAAAAATTATCGCCTCCAGTTATTTTATATCGTTTTGAAGCAGCTTTCCGAGTTTTTAATTTTGGCATAAACGTTTAAGTCGTTTTATGAGAATATAGTGTTTTAAAATAAATCTTTGATTTCAATGGATGAGAGTATAAAATCTTATCTCCAAATTTCCAATCTACGGGACAAACTTGTCCCGGATTTTCTTTTACATATTGAACTGATTGTAAAATCCGGAGTAATTCATTTACACTTCTACCACATAGTAAGTTGTTAACCGTATAGTATTGAATTATTCCTTCTTTGTCAATAATAAAGACACCTGGTAAAGCAAGACCATCACTTGTTAATAAACCATACTTATTCGTTATCGTTTGATTTAAGTCTGAAATCAGCGGATAATTTAACTGCCCTAAGCCGCCTTGACTTCGCTTGGATAATAGATAGTGAATATGTGAAAAAGGACTATCTATAGAAATTGCAAGAATTTGTGTTGATAATTTTCGAAATTCTGAAATGCGATCACTTAAATTAATCAATTCAGTAGCAGAAATTGAGGTAAAATTTGCGGGATAAAAAATTAAAATAACATACTTTTTTCCATGATAATCTGAAAGTCGAATTTTTCCTAATCTGTTCTTATAGACACCAACAGTCATAAAATTTGGTGCAACTTTTCCAATTTGAATCGATTCTAACATAATAATGTTATCTTTTGCCAAAAGTCTAATTATAAAATAATACCATAGTAAAAAAAGTATAGCAAACTTTACCTTTTACTATACTTTTGAATAAAAATTAATTATTTGCCTGGAGTAATTTCTACCAATTCATCAATTGCAAAGTTATTGGTGTTTGTGCCACTATAATTAACTTTTTCAAATCGTACAACGACTGGATAACGAATTCCACTTTGATCGACTGTTGCCACTGTCCCTACTTCATTGTACCAATAAGATTCAGGTCTTAAAATACGAACTGTTGATCCACGACTTACCATATTATTATACCAATGTTAAAAATTTTTAAATTAATATAAAGCTTAATGCATAAAAGAGAATTTTAACAATAAAATTTTAAAATAGGTTGGTTTCAATAAATCGAGTATGTTATTATTGAAGTGAGAATAACTTTATATAAAAAATAATTAAAAAAAAAATGGATCGTAATACAATACAAAAAGCTCTAATTGGATTATTCCTTGTAGCTTGTATTTTCATCGGGCTTCGAACATTCAATATATTAGGAATTGATGAAGGTCAACAAGTTAGACAAGATGTTAACGCCAATGTAAGTAGTTCAAGAATGACATATGGGCGCTTTTTAGAATATCTAGAAATGGGTTGGGTTAAGCAAGTTGATTTATATGATAATAGTCGGAATGCTATTGTTCAGGCTTCTAGCCCAGAATTAGGAAATCGTCCTCAGTCAATTCGAGTTGAAATTCCGGTAGGTGCTTCTCAATTAATACAAAAATTAAAGGATTATAATATTGATTTTGATGCTCATCCAGCACCAAGAAAAAGCATATTTATTACAATTGCAAGTAATTTATTGTTGCCATTAATCTTTATTGGCAGTTTAATTTTCTTCTTCCAAAATTCTGATAATTTTTCAGGAAATTCAGGAAATTCTCCGATGAATTTAGGGAAATCGCCAGCGCGATTTGATCAAAAACCAGACACAGGAATTTCATTTGATGATATTGCTGGAATTGATGAAGCTAAAGCGGAATTTGAAGAAATCGTTTCATTTTTAAAAGAACCTGAACGTTATACAGTTGTTGGAGCAAAAATTCCTAAAGGAGTACTATTAGTAGGACCTCCCGGTACAGGTAAAACATTATTAGCGAAGGCAATTGCGAATGAAGCAAATGTTCCTTTCTATAGCGTGGCTGGTTCAGAATTTGTTGAAATGTTTATTGGTATTGGTGCTTCACGTATTCGTGATCTTTTTAAAAAAGCCTCAGAAAATTCGCCATGTATTGTCTTTATTGATGAAATTGACGCTGTGGGACGTGAACGTGGTGCTGGTATTGGTGGCGGAAACGATGAACGTGAACAGACTTTAAATCAATTATTAACAGAAATGGATGGATTTAAAGAGAACAAAGGTGTCATCGTCGTAGGCGCTACAAACCGAGTAGATATTTTAGACGCTGCTTTATTACGACCAGGTCGATTTGACCGACAAATTACGGTAGGTCTACCAGATCGTTTAGGAAGAATTGGAATTTTAAAGGTTCATGCAAAAAATAAACCATTAGATGAAGATGTTTCATTAGTACAATTGGCAAATCGAACTCCTGGTTTTTCTGGTGCCGATTTAGCAAATTTATTAAATGAATCTGCAATTTTAGCGACACGTTATAAAAAGAAAAGTATAAGTAAAAACGAAGTAAACGAAGCTGTTGATAGAATCATTGGTGGTATTGCTGGGGCTACCATGGAAGATAGTAAAAATAAAAAATTAATTGCTTATCATGAAGTTGGACATGCAATTGTTGGCTCAGTATTAGAAAACCATGATGCAGTGGAAAAAATTACATTAGTTCCACGAGGTGGAGCTAAAGGTCTAACATGGTTTGCACCAGAAGAAGATCAAATGCTACTTTCACGATCTGCTTTGTTAGCTCGTATTATTACAACATTAGGTGGCCGTGTAGCAGAACAAGTAGTTTTTGGTGATCCAGAAGTAACAACCGGAGCTAGTAATGATTTACAACAAGTTACAAATATTGCAAGACAAATGGTAACTCGGTATGGTATGTCAAATATTGGTCCAATTGCTTTAGAAACTGACAACAATGAACAAATGTTTATGGGAGGTGAAGCAAATGAAGCAATTAGTGATCGGATTGATGCGGAAGTTTGTAAAATTGTAAACCATTGTGAACAAATTGCAAAAGAGATTATCCTAGATAACCGAGTTATTATTGATTTAGTAGTTGAAAAATTATTAGATTCTGAGACAATCAGTGGTGAAGAATTTAGAACAATTCTTACAGATTACACTGTATTACCAGCAAAAAGTTAATTAAAATTATTTAAAAAGTTAAATAAGACTATACTTATTTAACTTTCTTTTTTTTTAGTTTTAAATCAATGGAAATAACTTTTATAAACACTAAAAAAGTATATTAATTTTAAGATTAAATAACTCTAGTGAATTATCCAATTTAAAATTTACCTTTCAATTTCAAACTATTTCCATAAATATTTTGTTTTGTATGTGAAAAATGAGTGATCAAACAACTTTGACTAAATATATAAATTTAATACTGTATAGTAAAATTATAAGTAGTAACTAACGTTGACTGCTCTATGAAAAACTTTTTAAATGATATTTAAACTTACCATCGATCAATATTCAACTTGTCTTGCTTTCTAAAAGTACAAAAATAAATTAAGACCAAATTTCGACGATTTCACAAAAAAATTTTTATATTATGTTAATTTTCTAAAGGATCTAAAAATTATAAAATATTAAATTTATTACTAAACTAAACAAGATTTAGTTTAGTAATAAATTTTAACTTTAAAAGATTTTCTAATTATTTAGTTTTCTTATAAGCATCTTTTGATTCAGAAATCGCTTCTTTTAATGAAGATTCAGCTTCTTCTGTAAATTGATTTGTTGATTTAACAATTTCAAGATATGGTTTATTTGATGATGCTAAGAATTTAATTAAACTAGTACAGTAAGGTTTTACATCACTTACCGGTAAATCATCTAAGAAACCATTAATACCTGTATAAATTAAAGCAACTTGCTCAGCTACAGAGAATGGTGAATTCTGTGGTTGTTTTAACAATTCACGTAAACGAGTACCACGCGCTAATTGTTTTTGTGTTGCTTCATCTAGATCTGAAGCAAATTGTGAGAAGGCTTCTAATTCAGCAAATTGTGCTAATTCTAGCTTTAATTTACCAGCAACTTTTTTCATTGCTTTTGTTTGTGCTGCAGAACCTACACGTGATACTGAAATACCAACATTGATGGCTGGACGAATACCTGAGTTAAACAAATCGTTTGATAAGAAGATTTGACCATCTGTAATTGAAATTACATTTGTCGGAATGTATGCAGATACGTCACTTGCTTGAGTTTCAATGATTGGAAGTGCAGTCATACTACCACCACCTAAAGCGTCACTTAATTTTGCAGCACGCTCTAATAAACGTGAGTGTAAGTAGAATACATCACCTGGATAAGCTTCACGTCCTGGTGGGCGACGTAATAATAATGACATTTGACGATATGCCATTGCCTGTTTAGTTAAATCATCATAAATGATTAATGTTGCTTTTCCTTTATACATAAAGTATTCAGCTAATGCTGCGCCAGAATACGGAGCAATATACTGTAATGTAGCTGGATCATTTGCACTTGCAGATACTACGATAGTATATGCCATTGCATCTTTTTCTTGTAATACGTTAACAACTTGTGCAACAGTAGAAGCTTTTTGACCAATACCAACATAAACACAAACTACATCTTCTGTTTTTTGGTTAATAATCGTATCTACTGCGATTGATGTTTTTCCTGTTTGACGATCGCCAATAATAAGCTCACGTTGACCACGACCAATTGGGATCATCGCATCAATTGAAGTAATACCTGTTTGTAATGGTTCACACACTGATTTACGACTAATAATACCAGGTGCCATTGATTCTACTAAACGGCTATCTGATGATGAAATTTCACCTTTACCATCAATTGGTGAACCTAATGGGTTAACAACCCTACCTAAAAATGCTTCACCAACCGGAATTTGTGCAATTTTGCCAGTCGCTTTAACAGTACTGCCTTCTAAAATTTGACGGCCTGTACCCATTAATACTACACCAACATTATCATTCTCTAAGTTTAATGCAATACCAACTGTTTTGTCTTCGAACTCTAAAAGTTCGCCACTCATAACTTGGTCAAGGCCATAAACTCGAGCAATACCATCACCAACTTGTAATACAGTACCAATATTATCTACTTTTACATCTTGATCATACTTCTCAATCTGCTGACGGATAATACTACTAATTTCGTCTGGACGAATATTTACCATTGTATTATTTTTTTAAATAAAAAGTTAATAAAAAAGTTATTTGTAATTAAATTTCTAAGACAGAATCCAAATGTTTTGCTAATTGTTGTAATTGATTTTTAATTGAAAAATCAATAATTTTTGATTCTGTTTTAATTAAGAATCCACCAATTAAATTTGGATCAACAGTAATAGCTAATTTAATTTCACGTGCATTAGTTAATTCTTTTAGTTTTTGAATTAATGTATTTTTTTGTGCATTTGAAAATTCAACAGCAGTTACAACTTCAATTGTTTTAATTGATGCTGTTTCATAAACTAAAGCTAAATAATTATTAATAACTGATTTTAATAAGTTAATTCGATCGCGACTAACTAAAACCATTAAAAACTTAAAAGTTTCACTATTTATTTGTGACTTTAAAGTTTTTGTTAAAACTTCACGTTTGGCATCTTGAGTAACTAAAGGATTATTTAAATAATCTGTTAGTTCGTTACTTTCATCTAGAAAAATTTCTAAATTTTGAAAGTCAGCTGTAATCTGATGCATGATATTTTTATCAACTGAAAAGTCAAATAAAGCACGTGCGTATGGAGCTGCAATTTTTGATGCTAATGGGTTTGCACTCATAATAAATCTCCTTCTAATTTATTAATAGTATCATTAATTAATGCAGTTGCACGTTCTTTTGGTCCAAATGCTTCTTTTGCACGAACGACGGTTTTGTTTAAAACAAGTGAGATAATTTGCTCTTTGATTTCTACAAAAATTTGACGTTCTTTTGATCGGAAAGTAGCTAATGCTCGATCAAAGCGAATTTTTAAATCTTTTTTAGCTGCAAAAGAATCTGATTCAAGCAACATTTTTTTCGTAGAGATAGTTTCATTTTTAATTTCACTAATCACGATATTTGCTTGACTTAATTGTTTTTCGGCTTCACGTAAACGTTTTTGTGCTTCATTTAAACGATCTTCGGCATCTTGAACACCTTTTACAATCGTTGATTTTCGTTCTTCTAATAAAGATCCTAAAAAGTCACGACCTGCATAAACTAGAATTCCTACTAATGCTAGAATATTTAATAAGCCGGTTTCAAGAATGTCAGTATTTAAACCAATACTTTCATGTTCGGCAAGTAATGTAAAAATTTGATCAAAATTTTCCATATTTTCGAGTTTTTATATAAACTGTTCAACTATAAAAAGGAAAATTACGTTTAACAAAAAATTTAGATTGATAATCGAGTTTCAATATCAACACATAAAGATTGAACAATCTCATCTAAACTATTTAATGCCATATTCTTTTTAGCAAGAAGATCTTTTTGAATAGTATCTAATAAATTATCAATATATTTTTGAGAAATGTTTAGTTCAATTTCTAAAATTTCTTTATGAATTTTTTGCGAGTTTGTAATTTCTGATTGGGCTTCTTTACGGACGTTATTTAATTCTTGTTCGTACTGTTCAGTTAGTTTGTTGGCTTCCGCTAATAAACTTGAAGCTTTACTTAAATTAGTTAAGATATGTTCCTTACGCTCTTCAATAACTGTTAATAATGGATTATATAAAATAATATTTAATAAAACAGTTAATAATATAAATTGAATAGCAACTAACGGTAAAGTTAAGTTAAAATCAAAAAGCCCACCAGGCCCACTAACTTCTGAACTTGAAATTAGTATTGAAAGATTAATCATAGAAAATCTATATGCTATACTATAGAAGTAAAATTTTTAGTTAAAAAATCATCACTAAATGTTAATGATTTTTTAATGACGTTACTTATGAACTATCTTTAACTAATCATTCTTAAAAACATTAGTTAAAAAATAATCATAATTTAGAATAGTTTAAAGTAAACAAATAACTATACTTGTTTACTTTAAGTTTTTTAGCTGTTGAATGGGTTAGCAAATAATAATGCTAATGCTACAACTAGACCATAAATTGTTAAGGCTTCCATGAACGCTAAAGATAATAATAACGTACCACGAATTTTGTTTTCTGCTTCAGGTTGACGAGCAATACCTTCAACAGCTTGACCAGCAGCATTACCTTGACCAATACCAGGACCAATTGCCGCTAAACCAATTGATAAACCCGCAGCGATAACAGAAGCAGCAGAAATGATAGAATCCATAATAAATTTTTGAGTTTAAGTATCTATATATAATTTTTAAAAAATCTAATTGCAATAATTTTAAAAGGTTTATTCAAGTGCTTCTGCAATATATGCAGCAGCTAAGGTTGAAAAAATTAATGCTTGTACCGAACCCGCAAAAATACCTAATGCCATAATTGGTAATGGAATTACCAAAGGAACCAGAGATGTTAGTACGGTAATTGTTAACTCATCAGCTAGAACGTTTCCAAATAATCGGAAGCTTAGTGATAAAGGTTTCGTAAAATCTTCTAGAATATTAATTGGTAGAAGAAGTGGAATTGGTTGAACGTATCGTTTAAAATACCCTAAACCTTTTTTACTTAGACCTGCATAAAAATAAGCAAATGATGTTAATAATGCTAATGCAACTGTTGTATTAATATCGTTAGTTGGAGCCGCGAATTCGCCTTCCGGTAATTCAATTAATTTCCATGGAATAATGGCACCAGCCCAGTTACATCCAAAAATAAAGAAGAATAATGTTCCAATGAACGGTACCCATTCCTTATAAAAACTTTCACCTAATTGATTTTTAGCAATGTCGACAACAAAGTCAACTGCAGCTTCCATAAAGTTTTGCCAACCATGTGGAATTCGATTTGCATTTGCAGTTCCAAGTAATGAAAATACTACTAAGATAGCTACAACAAACCAAATAACTACTAAAACTTGACCATGTACTAAAGAGCCTGCAATATTCCAGTAAAAATGTTTTCCAACTTCTGCCTCCGCTAATAACGTAAACGTATTTGAATAAAAAATTTCTGGGTACATAAAATTTAACTAATTTAGTAAATTACCCAATATTAAAAAATATACAGGAACATGTATAATTATACGTAGTTTGTAAGTAGTTTAGGTTTATTTTTATAAAAAAGCTCTAATTTAACTATTTTTGTAACCATTCGTATCCTTTATTTTCTAATTCTTTGGCTAAATCTGCAGAACCGGTTTTTATAATTTTTCCATTTTGCATGACATGAACATAGGTTGGACTAATATAGTCTAATAACCGTTGATAATGAGTAATCAAAATTATCGATTTTTCAGGATTCATAAAATTATTAATTCCATTTGAAATAATGCGTAAAGCATCGATATCTAAACCTGAATCTGTTTCATCTAAAATAGATAACTCTGAGTCTAATAAAATCATTTGTAAAATTTCATTTCGTTTTTTTTCACCTCCTGAAAATCCTTCATTTAAATTTCTACCTAAAAACGAAGGAGACATACTAACTAGTTTTAATTTTTCGTTAATAATGCTAAAAAATTCAATTGGATCTACTTCTGGTTTATTATAAAATTTTTGTTTTGCATTATATGCAAGCCTTAAAAAATCTTCATTACTAACTCCTGGAATCTCAATCGGATATTGGAAAGCTAAAAAAATACCTAAGTGTGATCTTTCTTCAGGTTCTAAATTTAAAATACTTGATCCTTTAAATAAAATATCACCAGATAAAACTGCATAAGCGGGGTGGCCAGCTAAAACTTTGGAAAAGGTACTTTTACCTGAACCATTTGGACCCATGATTGCATGAATTTCACCTTTGTTTACAGTCAAATCTAAACCTTTTAAAATTTCATTTTCATTGATTGAAACTTCTAATCCCTTGACTTCTAATAATGGAAAATTATTATTCATTATCCTACACTTCCTTCTAATTTTAATGTTAATAATTTATCTGCCTCAGCGGCAAATTCTAATGGTAATTCTGTAAAAATATCTCGACAAAAGCCACTTATCATTAATTCAACAGCTTTTTCTAGACAAATGCCCCTTTGTAAGAAATAAAAAATTTGCTCTTCCCCAATTTTTGAAGTTGATGCTTCATGCTCAATTTTTGTCGTTGAATTTTGAACAGAAATAAATGGAAATGTATTCGCATTAGATAGATCACCAATTAATAAGGAATCACATTGCGAATAGTTTCGAGCTCCAAGAGCTTTACTTGTAACGTTTACAAGACCTCTATAACTATTTTTAGAATGTCCTGCTGAAATACCTTTTGAAATGATTCGACTTCGGGTATTTTTGCCAATATGAGTCATTTTTGTTCCAGTATCTGCTTGTTGATAATTATTTGTTAATGCAACAGAATAAAATTCTCCTTGTGAATTATCACCAACTAATAAACAGCTTGGGTATTTCCAAGTTATAGCTGATCCTGTTTCAACTTGTGTCCAAGAAATTTTTGAATTATCGCCAGAGCATAAACCACGTTTTGTAACAAAATTATAGACACCTCCTTTTCCAAACTCATTTCCAGAATACCAATTTTGAACCGTTGAATATTTAATATTTGCATTTTCTAGTGCTACTAATTCAACGATGGCAGCATGTAACTGATTCGTATCATATTGTGGTGCAGTACAACCTTCTAAATAATTTACTTGACTATTTTTTTCAGAGATAATTAATGTTCTCTCAAATTGACCAGATTGTTGATCATTAATTCTAAAATAAGTTGAAAGATCTAAGGGACAAACTGTATCTTTTGGAATATAACAAAATGAGCCATCAGTAAATACTGCAGAATTTAGTGCAGAAAAATAATTATCTCCAATTGGTACAACTGAACCTAAATATTTTTCAATAAGATCTGGATATTCTTTGATTGCATCTGATATTGACGAAAAAATAACGCCATATTTTGTTAATTCTTCTTGAAAAGTTGTTGTAACAGAGACACTATCAAAGACTACATCCATAGCCACGTTTGCTAATCGTTTTTGTTCTGTTAATGATATTCCTAATTTTTCAAATGTTTTTAGCAATTCCGGATCCACTTCATTTAAATCTTTTAGTTTTTTCTGTTCTTTTGGAGCGGAGTAATAAATAATATCTTGATAATCAATTTGAGGAAATTTTAAATAAGCCCATTCAGGTTCTGACATCTGTTTCCATTTTTTAAACGCTTTCAATCTAAAATTTAGCAAAAACTTTGTCTCTTTTTTTTTTTTCGAAATCAAATGAATTGTTTTTTCACTTAATCCCTTTTCAATAATATCTTTTTCAATAGTTGTTGAAAATCCATATTGATAGGTTTGATTTACTAATTTGGTAATGTTTGTATTTAATACCTTATTTGATTGATTGTTCATAAACCTGTAAAAATAATATATATAGATGAATAATGTATGTGAATTCAAATTATGAGTTGTCTTCACTTATTATTATAAAGAACTTAAAATTAAATTAACAATTTTTTAAAGTTTTTTTTTAAGTTTTTTTCAAAATTAAATAAATTTTTAGAATTAGTTCAAATTTTACTTTAGAAGTATAAAGAAAAATTTTATTCTTTGAACATGAAACTATTTATATAAATTCTAAAAAGTTATAATAAAATTAAATTAAATAACGATTTTAAATCGATTTAAATGATAGTATAATTAAAAATAAGGTTGTTAGATTATATTCAACCGACAGAACTAATTTTTGATAAATTAGTTAAATATCTATTATATATTGCCTTTTTATTCTAAGGAGAAATCAATGTCTCAATCTGTATCAGAACGGACTCGAATTAAAAGTGACCGTTACGAATCTGGTGTAATCCCATATGCTAAAATGGGTTACTGGGATGCTGCATATGCAGTAAAAAGTACTGACGTTCTTGCTTTATTCCGTATTACGCCACAACCAGGTGTAGATCCAGTAGAAGCTGCTGCAGCTGTAGCTGGTGAATCTTCTACTGCAACATGGACAGTTGTATGGACTGATTTATTAACAGCTTGTGACCGTTACCGTGCTAAAGCTTACCGTGTAGATCCAGTTCCAAACACAACTGATCAATTCTTTGCATTTATCGCATACGAATGTGATTTATTTGAAGAAGGTTCATTAGCTAACTTAACAGCTTCTATTATTGGTAACGTATTCGGTTTCAAAGCCGTATCTGCTTTACGTTTAGAAGATATGCGTATTCCTCACTCTTACTTAAAAACATTCCAAGGTCCTGCGACTGGTGTTGTTGTAGAACGTGAGCGTTTAAACAAATACGGTACTCCATTATTAGGTGCTACAGTAAAACCGAAATTAGGTTTATCTGGTAAAAACTATGGTCGTGTAGTATACGAAGGTTTAAAAGGTGGTTTAGACTTCTTAAAAGATGATGAAAACATTAACTCACAACCATTCATGCGTTGGAGAGAACGTTTCTTAAACTGTATGGAAGGTATTAACCGTGCATCTGCTGCTACAGGTGAAGTTAAAGGTTCTTACTTAAACATCACTGCAGGTACAATGGAAGAAGTATACAAACGTGCTGAATATGCTAAAGCGGTTGGTTCTATCATTGTAATGATCGATTTAGTTATGGGTTACACAGCAATTCAAAGTGCTGCATTATGGGCTCGTGACAACGATATGTTATTACACTTACACCGTGCAGGTAACTCTACTTACGCTCGTCAAAAGAATCACGGTATTAATTTCCGTGTTATCTGTAAATGGATGCGTATGTCTGGTGTAGATCACATCCACGCTGGTACAGTTGTAGGTAAATTAGAAGGTGATCCTTTAATGATTAAAGGTTTCTACGATACTTTATTAGCTACAAACTTAGAAGTTAATTTACCATGTGGTATTTTCTTCGAAATGACTTGGGCTAGTTTACGTAAATGTATGCCAGTTGCATCTGGTGGTATTCACTGTGGTCAAATGCACCAATTAATTCATTACTTAGGTGATGACGTAGTATTACAATTTGGTGGTGGTACAATTGGTCACCCTGATGGTATTCAAGCTGGTGCTACAGCTAACCGTGTTGCTTTAGAAGCAATGGTATTAGCTCGTAACGAAGGCGCTGATTACTTCAACAACCAAGTTGGTCCTCAAATCTTACGTGATGCCGCAAAAACTTGTGGTCCATTACAAACAGCGTTAGATTTATGGAAAGATATCAGCTTCAACTACACATCTACAGATACAGCTGATTTCGCTACAACTGCTACATCAAACGTATAATAAGTTACTTTTAAAAAATTAAAGGAGTATTTGAATAGTGAGACTTACACAAGGTTGCTTCTCATTCTTACCAGATTTAACTGATCAACAAATTGAAAAACAAATCGCTTACGCTGTATCTAAAGGTTGGGCGTTAAACGTAGAATGGACTGATGATCCTCATCCTCGTAACAGCTACTGGGAATTATGGGGTTTACCATTATTCGACGTTAAAGACCCTGCTACAGTAATGTTTGAATTACGTGAAGCACGTAAATCATGCGCATCTGGCTATATCCGTATTAATGCATTTAATGCTGCTTACGGTACTGAAAGTTGTGTTATGTCTTTCATCGTAAACCGTCCAAGTAACGAACCAGGTTTCTACTTAGATCGTCAAGAAATGGAAGGTCGTCGTATCTCTTACACAATTAAGAGCTACAGTGTTCAAGCTAACCCAGAAGGTAGCCGTTACTAATTTTTTAGTAAGCGTAACACGAAGTTTTCAAGAGAGTTTTTTAAACTCTCTTGAAAATATATACATTACTTCTTTTTAAATGTTTATCTATTTTAAATACTTAAAATTAAAAAATAATTTTTTATTCGTTTTATTTCGTCCACAATATTTTTTACTTTGTGTTTATGTGGTATAAATTAGTCAAATATCCAATTTTTCATGTTTCGAAAATTTTATTATTCAATAAAAAATCACGAACACCATTACACTAACATTTAAATGAAAAACTGTAAAATAACTTATGAATATTCATAAGTTATTTTACAGTTTCATTAAACTACCTACTAACCAATTTGTGATTTCCCAATAAGAATACTATCTGTTAATGAATTTAAAATTAATTTAATTGAACGAACAGCATCATCATTTCCTGGGATTGGAACATCAACTAAATCCGGATCACAATTAGTGTCTAAAATTGAAACAACTGGAATCCCTAATTTACGACATTCTCGAATTGCTGTCATTTCACGTTTTTGATCAATAACAATCGCAATATCTGGTAAAGCTTTCATTGCTTTAATACCATCTAAATGACGGCGTAATTTTTTTAATTCTTTTCGGCGTAAAGTCGCTTCTTTTTTTGTTAAAAGATCAAACGTATTATCAGCTTCTTGCTGCTCTAAATTTTTTAAATATTCAATTCTTTCTTTTAAGGTTGACCAATTTGTTAACATGCCACCTAACCATCGATGATTTATATAAAATGAGTCACATCGTTTTGATTCTTGAGCAATTAATGTACTGGCTTGACGTTTTGTTCCAATAAACAAAAATGTTTTTCCATCACGAGCTGCGTTTTCGACATAGTTATTTGCTTCTTTTAACAAAGTTGCAGATTGAACTAAGTCTAAAATGTGAATATTATTTACTTCACTATAAATGTAAGGGAACATTTTTGGATTCCAGCGGTACGCCTTATGCCCAAAATGAACACCAGCTTCTAATAATTGTGATAAAGTTATATCAGACATAAAATTTTAAATTACTTACTAAGTTATATAAGATGATGCATTAAATCCTAACAAACATTAAAAAACTTGTCTAGGGTTTTAGATAATATCTACAAATGATTCAAAGCATTTGATATTTTTTATTTTTTAAAACAATTTCGATAATTCTGTGATCCTGTTCCAGCTGGTATTAAATGACCAATAATAATATTTTCTTTTAAACCTCGTAACCAATCAATTCGGCCTTCAATTGCTGCTTTTGTTAGAACTCGAGTTGTTTCTTGGAAACTTGCGGCTGAAATAAAACTTGGATTATTTAAAGCAGCTTTTGTAATACCTAACAATAATGGCACATAATAAGCTGGCTGTTTTGATTGAGATTCAATAATCTTATTAATATACTGAATATGATATAAATCTATTACCTCCCGTCGTAACAGGGGTGTATTCCCTTCATAAGTAATTAAAACTTTTGTAGTCATTTGTTTAATAATAACTTCCAAATGTTTATCATTAATGGTTACTCCTTGAGATTGATAAACAGATTGAACTGAATTTAAAATAAAAGATTGCACCTTTTTAAAACTTTTATAACTCCCTTCATAATTTTGAATTAACCGACTATATTTTATTTTTTTTGTTCGATCACAAGTAAATGATTTTACTAGTCCATAATAATTAAAATAAACTTTCAATAATTTATGGGGATTAATTCTTTCATTTTCTTTTACTGACACACCAATTTTTCGGAACTCAAAATTTGGATCCAAACTAGTTTTTTGAACAAGCAAACCTTTTTTTTGACTTGTTGGTAATTTTTTTATTGTTAAATTTTTTTTTCTTGCTTCTAAAATTTCTTCAATTCTTGGTAAACCTTGTACAATGTCACCTGTAATTTCTTTTTCAAGATTTAATAACCCAATTGTTTCACCAGTTTCAATAAATTCACTATTTTTACAAAAAACACTGTTAACATCTTGTTCAAAATAATCTTCTGTTATTGCATGAAGGCCAATCGCTTTTGTAGTTTTCAGAAATGGTTGTTCCAGAAATTTTACAAGGGTTAATTGATAATTTAATGTTTCAGACGCTCGATAATTATTTTTAATTATCTCAGAACTTTGAAGTAATAAAGTTCTGTCCATTTTGTTAAACTGCAAAGAATTAGGACGAATAAGTTTCTGCGCTTTAAAATCTAAACCAGATGACTGGACAGATAGTTTTTTAAAAAATTGAGGCATTAATGCACTATATAATTTCCCATTTTTTTTTAAAAACAATTTTGAAAATTCTGTTTTAACAATGCCAACACTATTATATGATAAATTATCGATATTAGTTTTTTGTAAAGAAAGTTTTAATGTATTCTGATAGTTTACTGCAATGTTTTTATGAATTTCTTTGCGACTAAAAATTCGATTTGGAGCAACCACTTTATACTGTAAATTAGTTTTATACATAGATGAATCATTGGTACAATTTGGAAAGAAATATGGTCTTCCTCGTTGTAACGTAAAGAAATGATCATTTTCAATAATAATTTTTCCTGTAGAATTTACTTTTTTATTATTAATAATAAAATTGTTTAATTTTTTATCTGGAAAATCTTCTTTTTTTAAAATGAAACAGTCATCATTTGAAATCAGAAGAATCTGCTTGTTTTTTGCTTTTTTTATTTTAACTTTGACAATTTCTAATGAATTTAGTGTTACTGCTTCCAAATACCCTAACACAGTATATTGATCAATAAATTGACCTTGTTGAATTAAAATGGATGATTGAACATTTTTATATCTTAAATCAGGAGCTATAAAATTATTAAAAGAAATTTTTTCACTGAAGCAGAAATTTAAAGCATTAATTTTCTTATCTTGAATTAATTCAATATTGTTACTTTTATTTAACGATTGATGAGATTTAAAAGTTAGAATACTCGAAACCAATGTTAAATTTTTGGTACCTTTAATAATTTGATTTGGTTTATATGAATATATAAATTGAGATTTAACTGTAAATGGAGAATTTAAATGTTCTGATTGTACATAAGATGGCGAAGTAACATCAGTGTGAGGAAATTCATAAATTTCAACGGGTCGCACAAGTAATTGCTCGTTATGTTTGCTTGAAAGTTGTTCACAAAAAGCTAATGTAGTGATAGGAATATTTGAAAAAAGAACTTCTCCCGGATAGTATAGCTTTTTTGAGATACTTTTAAATTTTTTTCCTTCATAAACTAATCCAGATTTTATAGAAATAGTTTGAACTAAATTATTTTTTTGTCGAATTGTAACAATCCCTGATGTTTTAGAAAAAAGTCCAGGAATTAGCTCAAATTTATCTGAAATGAAATCACCATGTTCAACAAGTACAATATTTGGTTCACAATTTACTTGATGAATCTCTTCACTCAACCAAACCATTGTGCGGTGGGAAATAATGGAGTTAGATTTACTTCCTAAATAATTTCGATTAACATAAGAAATTGAAGAATTTAATTGATTATATTTATATATATTTTGATAATCATAATGAAGAATTCCACCTGTTAAGGTTTTAAAAGTATTAGTTAATAAAACACCCAACTGTTGATTACCGGTTATTTGTAAATAATGGTTGGAATTCTTTTTTGAAATTTTTATTAAATATTTGGAATTATCAAAATTAAGAATGTAATTTTTTTGATGAACCGATCTAGTTAATTTCTGTAAATTTGTATTTTTTAAAGAATATTTATTGTTACTAACTCGAAGTAAACGTTGATACAAATTTTGTTTATGATTTATTCCTTCAACAACCCCCTTGTAATGATTTATAACTTTCGTTCTAAAAATAAAACTATTCTTATTTAATTTGTAATCTGGATAAAAATTGATAAATGAATTTAATGGACTATTATAAAGTTGACCAGAAAGAATCCACAGTAATTTATTATTATTAATTAAATTTACTTTCTTTTTTAATCGTGGCATAAAAATTTCACCACAACTGTCACTTAAGATAGGTTTAATTTCATTTTTGATTTGTTTATTTGTATTAACTAACTCACCAATAACTGTATCTTTTAAAATATATTGATTATTTTTTGGAAATAAAATCGTATTTCGTAAAACTTCAATCTTAATTAGATCCAAAGTTGTATCTTCGGGTATTAAAATAATTGAACCAGAATTTCGAGTAATTAAAACATCCTCTCCACGATTTGTTCTTACTAAAACTGTTTTCAAAATCTTATAAAAACGGATAATTCCATTCACAGGACTCACAATTTGTTGTCGGGCTTCTGAAGTAAAGATCCCACCAGTGTGGAACGTTCGCATTGTTAATTGAGTTCCTGGCTCACCAATTGACTGTCCAGCTAGAATACCTACAGCTTCACCTATATCTACTAATGTTTCATTAGCTAAATCCCATCCATAGCATTTTTGACAGATCGCTCGATATAAATTGCACGTAAATGGAGAACGAATATAAAAATTAATAATTTTTTTTTCTTTGAATGTTTCTACTAAATTAGGCGTTATCTGAGTCCCAGCATGGACTATTAATTCATTTGTTTTTGGGTCTAAAATTGACTTGCTTAAAACTCGACCTAATAATTTTTCAAAAATTAAATCATTTGATTTTGAATCAGATTCTTGAGTGATGGAAAATAAAAATGAATTAGTAGCTAAACAGTCTTTTTCTCGAATTAAAATATCTTGACCAACATCAATTAATCGACGTGTTAAATATCCGGAATTAGCTGTTTTTAATGCAGTATCAACAATACCTTTTCGAGCACCATACCCTGACATTAAATAATCAGTAATAGTTAAACCTTCTCGAAAGTTTTTTTTAATAGGTAGCTTCATAATTTCACCACTTGGATCTGACATTAGTCCTCGCATACCTACTAACTGACGAACTTGAGAAAGATTGCCTCGTGCTCCTGAAAACGCCATAATATAAACTGAATTTAACGGATCATAATTCTTAAAATAGTAAATAACTTGTTCTTTTAAAGATTCACTCGTTAAACTCCAAGTATCAATAATTTTTTGAAATCTTTCAACATCCGTAATTTTTCCCTTTAAGTAAATTTTTTCAGCATTGATAATTTCTTTATTTGCTTTTTCCAGCATTAAATTTTTAATGAAAGGGATCTTTAAATCTTCAATACTGATTGAAATACCAGCTTGAGTAGCATATTTGAATCCTAAATATTTCAATTCATCAGCCAATGCGCAAGCTTGCATTGAATCATAATTAGTAAAACTCCACGCTAATAAATGGCGTAATTGTTTTTTACCAATTAAATTATTTTGATATGTATAATTTTTCATAGGCTGAATCTTATCTTTTTCTATATAACTTAGATTTACTTTAAATTTAATGTTTCTTGAATAATATAATTTAAAATAGCTCGCCCTGTTGTTGTTTTAATATATTGAGCTAAAATTTCACCATCAGATGACTTTCGAACCTGTTCATTTTCATAATACTCAATTATTGTGTTATCATTTAAACTAACTGTTTTTACTATTGGGTCAGTTATTGTTTGTTTCTTCGTTAGTCGAAGCCATATAGTACTATGAAGTTCAATTTTATTTTGGTTATAAGCCAAAATAACGTCATTTAAATCAGCAAAATAGTGACTAGAACCCAGCAATCCAGTAATATTATTTACAGTTAAATAATAGCAACCTAATACCATATCTTGACTAGGCATAATAATTGGCTCTCCATTGGCTGGAGATAAGAAATTATAAGGTGCTAACATTAACATATAACATTCTGCTTGTGCTTCTAATGATAATGGAATATGAACAGCCATTTGGTCACCATCAAAATCTGCATTGAAAGCAGAACAAACTAATGGATGTAATTTTATAGCGCGACCTTGAACTAAAATAGGTTCAAAAGCTTGAATTCCTAATCTATGTAAAGTTGGTGCTCGATTCAAAAAAATAGGGTGGCTTTTTAAAACTTTCTCTAAAACTGGGTCAATAATTGACTCATTTTGTTGGATCAAATTTTTTGCAATTTTCATATTACTGGCTAACCCTTGATTAATTAATTCACGTATAATAAAAGGTTGAAATAATTCACGAGCCATTTCATAAGGTAAACCACATTGATTTAATTTTAAACTTGGTCCAACAACAATAACAGAACGACCAGAATAATCAACTCGTTTACCAAGTAAATTTTGACGAAAACGTCCATGTTTTCCCTTGATAATATCAGATAAAGATTTTAATGGTCGATTATTGGCACTTAAAGCAATCTTTCCACGCTTTCCGTTATCAATTAAAGTATCCACAGCTTCTTGAAGTAACCGTTTTTCATTTCGAATAATTAATTGTGGTGCATCAATTTCTAGTAATCGTAATAATCGGTTATTTCTTGTAATAATACGACGATATAGTTCATTTAAGTCTGAAGTTGCAAATCTACCTCCTTCTAACTGAATCATAGGTCGTAAGGCCGGCGGAATGACAGGAAGAATAGTTAAGATCATCCAATCAGGACTTGAACCTGTTCCAACTAAATTTTCTAAAATCCGTATTCGTTTAATAGCTTGTTCACGAATTTTATAAATTCGTTGTTGTTCCCATTTTCGAAACCATTTTGATTCACTATAAATTGGTTCTTCCTTATTTAAAACTTTAGTACAAACTAAAATAAAATATCTCATTCTAAAAATTTCAGATTTTAAATTTAGTTTTTCTAACTCACGTTTAATCAAAGGTGCACCAATTAAAAAGTTTGGTGTAGCACGTAATAAATACTTTGGAGTATTATAACGACGATTTTGCGGCTTTGGATAAGGTTTTAAAGGATAACCACTATATCCTAATTCGCGGCTTCTTCGGTATTGTTGTAAATCCCAATGTAATCCATAGAAAGAAGTTTCATCTTCAGCAATAAAATATGCCAAAGATGCTAATTTAATACGTTTAATTCTTTCATCCCATAGATCAACAATAGTTGATGTTGTTAATTTTAAGCCTTCACATTTTTTACATTTTTCAGAATGGGTAGTATAAGTTGTATCAATTTTTTTTTCATACTCTTCTACTTCGAGTAATAAAGCCATAAAATTTGGTCGACTATTAATGTACCAAACATGTGTCACAGGATAAATTAAATTTATATAACCCATTCGATGACGTCGAACTCGAGATTCTGTAAGCTCTACCCCACATCTTTCACAAATTAATCCTTCATATCGAACACGTTTATATTTTCCACAAGCACATTCTAAACTTTTACTTGGACCAAAAATACGTTCACAAAATAAACCATCCATTTCTGGTTTAAAAGTCCGATAATTAATCGTCTCTGATTTTTGAACCTCTCCAACAAATTGACCATTGGGTAATCTTCTATTGGACCATTGCAGAATTCGAAATGGAGAAGCTAGTTTAATTTTTATGTAATCAAATTCTTTTTTCGCGTCTAACATGATTAGTATTAAAATGAAATATCGTTTATATTTGAAGTAGGAGAAAACGTTTTTGATAACGCATTATATTTTTCAATTAAATTGACTTCGATCTCATATTTTTTATATGAGCTAAATTGTTCAATTTTATAAGTACTCATATCTAATCCAATAGAACGTAATTCATGCAATAGGACTTTAAATGATTCTGGAATACCAAATTTTGGAATTTGTTGATCTTTTACAATTGCATTTAATGTTTCATTACGCCCTTGCATATCATCTGATTTTATAGTTAATAATTCTTTTAGAGTAAAAGCAGCTCCAAACCCTTCTAGTGCCCATACTTCCATTTCTCCAAAACGTTGACCACCATGTTGAGCTTTTCCTCGTAATGGTTGTTGTGTAATCAACGAATAAGGACCCGTTGCTCGAGCATGCATTTTATCATCGACTAAATGGATTAACTTTAACATGTAAGCATTTCCAACAGTCACAGGATTTTCGAATTCTTTACCAGTTCTTCCATCTACTAAAACCATTTTTCCTGGCGCATAAGGGTTAAATAACCAACTTTCATTTTGAGCAATTGAAGCTTGACGAAGTTTTTTATTAATTAAAATTCTTGAAACTTCTAAACCATACATCTCATCAAATGGTAAAATTTTAAACCTGGCATTTAATCTATCACCAGCTAATCCTAGTAAACATTCATATAATTGACCCACATTCATCCGTGAAGGTACGCCTAAAGGATTTAACAGAATATCAACAGGTGTTCCATCTGGTAAGAATGGCATATCTTGACGTGGTAAGATTCGAGAAATAATTCCTTTGTTTCCATGTCGACCAGCAATTTTATCACCCACTTGAATTTTTCGAATTTGCGCGATAAAAACATAAATTTTTTCAAATTTATAAGTTAATTTTGTTTTTCTATTAAATGTAACGGTTTCAATCACACGCCCATATTCCCCCTCTGGCATCCTATAAGAATTATCTTTTACACCTTTAGCTTTTGCACCAAAAATTGCACGTAGTAATTTAGATTCTGGTAATTGTTCAGCTGTATTATTTGAAATTACCTTTCCAACTAATATATCTCCTGGTCTAACGAAAGTCCCTACCATCACAATTCCTTCTTCATTTAAATGCTTAATTTCAGAAGATGTTAAATTCGGAATATTTCGAGTTGTTCGTTCTGAAGTGTCAGAATTTTGATCAATTTCGATTTTATATCTTTCAATATGAATTGATGTGAAAATATCATCGAAAACTAATCTTTCACTAATTAAAATGGCATCTTCAAAATTATATCCTTGCCATGGCATATATCCAACTAAAACATTTTGCCCTAAAGCTAACTCGCTACTTGCTATAGCTGGTCCATCTGTCAAAATTTGACCGGATTTAACCTTTTCACCTTTCCATACAATTGGTCGATGGTTAATACAGGTTTGTTGGTTTGATCTTAAGTATTTTTGCAATTTGTAATTTAATTTGGAACCATTGTCATTTTTAATAACAATTGTCGTAGCTGTAACAGATTGAACAATTCCAGATTTTTGAGCATTCAAGGTCATTCCTGAATCGATTGCAATTTGATTTTCTAAGCCTGTTCCAACAATAGGTTTTTGCGGAAGAATTAATGGAACAGATTGCCGTTGCATGTTTGATCCCATTAATGCTCTATTCGCATCATCATGCTCAAAAAATGGAATTAAAGAAGCAGCAACCGAAACCACTTGCACTGTTGATATCGCAATAAAATCAACTTCAGATGGAGTAACATTAACAAAATCTTGTTTATAACGAACAGGAATTACATTTTTAACTAAATAATTATCTTTATTAGTTGCAATATCGGCAGGAGCAATCTTATAAAAATCTTCTATTTCAGCAGTTAAATAAATCGGTTGACCCGTCTTAATAATTTTTCCATTAATTACTCGCCAAAATGGAGTTTCTAAAAATCCCGATTTATTTACGCGTGCACAAGTCGTTAGCGAAGCAATTAATCCAACATTTTGACCTTCTGGTGTTTCAATAGGACAAATACGACCATAATGACTAGGATGAATATCACGAACAGCAAAACTAATACGATCACGATCAAATCCCCCCGGGCCTAAACCACTAATTCGACGTCGATGCGTAAGAGAAGAAAGAGGATTTGTTTGATCTAAATATTGAGAAAGTTGACTTGAACCAAAAAATTCTCTAACTGTAGCGTTAATAATATTAAAACTTAATAATTGACTTGAATCAACTTTATTTGTTTGATTTCGAAGTTTACGAACTAATCTTTGGAAGCCAATTCTAAACAAATTTTGTAATAATTCACCAACTGATCTAACGCGCCGATTTTTTAAATGATCAATATCATCTTGAACAGTTTTGGAAATCGTTAAACTAACAAGTTTATCTATAATCGCAAAAATATCTTCATAGGTAATCGTTTGTAGTCTATCACTAATTTTAAGATTTAAACGACTATTCAATTTCAACCGTCCAACTCGTCCTAATCTATAATAAGTCGAATCAAAAATTTTTGAAAACTCAGAAATATTTTTAAAATAATTGGAATCTAGTTGAAATCTTGAAACTGGTTGATTCAGTTGTCGTGAATTAATTAAATTTGGTTTTGTAAAATAAAAAAAGTCAGAATATTCTAAATTATGATAAATTTCTAAATCTGATAAACCCATTTCTTTTAATAAATATAAGATAGGTTTTTGACTAATTTTATCTAATTGAATTACAATCTCATCCTCTTGATTTTTTAGTGGGTATTTGTAGGAATTAATTTTGGTATTTTTCTGAAAACTAAAACGAATCCATGATCCATAATCTGGAATTAAAGTTGCTGTATAAAGATCTTTTTCATCATATTTTTTATTATAATCTGTCTTAATTTCATGATCTTTTCTGTATAATAAAAATTGAGTTTTAGTTTTCAAATATTTATGACGATCTGCTTTATACGATAATTTATGTTTTCCAAAAACATACTTTAATTGTTCTTTCAAAGTTGTAGAAAAATAGATGATAGGACGTAGTTTTTTTAACTTTGTTAGCTCATCTATTTGTGTTAATTGAGGAACAATAGTTTTAATTTGTTGCTTTAAAAATGAAAATTGGTTCATTTCAATTAACCAATTTTGTGGTTGTTGAGTTAACAATAAAAGCGAAGAATTCAAGTTAATTTGCGCAGTTTTTTGAGATTCAATAATGAATTTATCGTAAACAAAAAATAACTTAGATGCCTGTGATTTAGAAAGTTTTAAAGTCTTTGATAAAGTCGTATCAACTTGATTTGAATTTAAATTAACTTGAACCAATTCATATTTAACTAACAGTTTGGTTAAGAAATTAAAGTAAGTTAATAAAAATCTTAAATTATCTGTGTTTTTCTTTGAAAAATTAGTTTTTAATTTTAACCACTTAAACAATAGTTTGATTAATTCAAATTTCTGTTTTGTATTAACAGATTGCGAAATAATCCGATATAATTTAAAACATTGTAAAAAGTAAAACGAAGAGTTAGATTTAGTTTGGTCTAAATAATTAATGGAATAATAATAGATAGAATTATTTTGCCAATGAGGGACAATTTTTTTTCTTTTTTTGATGGGATCGTATGTTGATGTTGGAAGAGGGGAAAATAAGTCAAATTCTGAAATAAAAGCTTCGCCAGCCGGTATAAAAGCTCTTAACTTATTTATATCTGTGGATAATTTTCGTTTAAATGAAGTTCTTACTTTTTGATTTTTATTTTTTTCAAAATAAACACCAGGGCTTCGAATAATTTGACTAACAATTACACGTTCACAACCGTTGATAATAAATGTTGCATCGGTTGTCATTAAGGGTAAAGTAATAATAGGAAATTGGTTCTGATAGCGTATATTATTTACTACTTTATTTCGCACTTCAATTGGTATAACCAACTGAACACGATAATTTCCACTATATTTTCTAGCAATTACTAAACTGTAAGAAGGTTTAATTAAATTATATTCTTCTCCAAACAAGATATACTCAGTATTTTGACTGAAATCCTGAATACGAGAAAATAACGCTAATTCTTCACTTAAACCTTGAGTAATAAACCAACAAAAACTTATTCGTTGCATCGCTAGAAAATCTGGAAGAGCATTTACATAATTCATAGTTTCTTTCATAATTTTGTTAGCAAATTACAGGATAATTATGTCTAAAGGTTAAATAAGATAATGAAAAAATTTAAAAATAAATAAAATTTTTTTGAATTTACTTAATTTTTAAATTTTTTATGGAAAAATACCAAGTATTAAGCAGACTTTAAGTAAGCGGCTAATTGAGCTTTTTTTCTTGCGGCACTATTTCTATGATAGACATTTCTTTTTGTGCCTTTATCGATTAAACTATAAACTGCTCCTAACATTTTTTTTAAGTTTTCTTTTTCTTCTGGATTCTTAGAATTTTTGTATCCTTCTAAATCTTTTAAAAATTTTTTTGTTAATGTTCGAACTGAACTTTTATATAAACGATTTTGCAGACGGTTTCGTTCATTTGTTCTAATGCGCTTTTCTGCTGCTTTATTATTTGCCATATTGTTCTATTTTAGTATTGTTTGTGTATTAAGGTTTAGCTTAATATAGTATATTTAGCAAAAAATTAAAAGTTTTTCCCATAAAAATTTTTTCTATCAATAATAAAGATTAACCCTTGATAAGATCCAATTTTTTAGGCAATATAGTAAGTAAAATTATTACTTAATAGTCTTATGGCAAAAACTAAAGGTGTCCGAATTTTAATTACTTTGGAATGTACAGAATGTCGGTCAAACGTTAACAAACGTTCTCCAGGTGTTTCAAGATATACAACACAAAAAAACCGTCGAAATAATCCAGAAAGAATAGAATTAAAAAAATATTGTCCACATTGTAATAAACCAACTTTACATAAAGAAATTAAATAATTATGGTCTCAAAAAAAAAAAGAACTTCTCCAATTAGTTTAAATCAAAAAATTGATTACAAAGATATTGATTTATTAACTTTATTTGTGACAGAACAAGGAAAAATTCTTCCGCGACGCGCAACAGGTGTAACAGTACAACAACAGCGAAAATTAGCAAAAGCAATCAAAAGAGCACGAGTCTTATCTTTATTTCCATTTGTTGCCTCTAATTCTATATAAAATTAAATAGAGTTATTATATTTTGATATATAATAACTCTAGATTTTTAGCTTTCATCGATGCCAAAATTTATCAAAATATAAGGAGAATTTTATGGGAAACTTTATCGATAAAACATTTACCGTAATTGCTGATATTCTTTTAAAGGTATTACCAGCAAGCAAACAAGAAAAAGAAGCATTCTCATATTACCGTGCAGGAATGAGTGCTCAATCAAAAGGTCGGTATGCAGAGGCCTTACAAAATTACTATGAAGCACTTCAAGTAGAAGAAGATCCGTATGATAGAAGTTATACACTTTATAATATTGGATTAATTTATGGAAATACAGGTAAATATACACAAGCTTTGGAATTTTATCACCAAGCTTTATCATTAAATTCTAATTTACCTCAAGCTTTAAATAACATTGCTGTAATTTATCATTCACAAGCTTTACGAGCTCAAAGTTTAGAAGAAGATGAATATATTGAACTTTCAAAAGAACTATTTGATAAAGCTGCTGAATATTGGATTCAAGCTTTAAAATTAGCTCCTGATAATTATCCAGGTGCAAGAAACTGGTTAAAAGTTACAGGACGATTAAACGATAATAGTTAAAAATTTCAGATATTTATTTAGCAAAAAGAAAACTAGGTACAAGAATTACCAATATTTTGTTGTACAATAGTATTTGAACATTGAGTTTTATATTTGTTAAAATTTAAGACGGTAGATAAGACCTCGAAAGTATATTTATTCTCAATTATTTTAAATGTGTTAAATCAAAATGGTAAAAACTAATTTAAATAAAGGTTACGTTAGTCAGATTATTGGTCCTGTATTAGATATTGAGTTTCCTGACGGAACTTTACCACCTATCTATAGTGCAGTCAAAATTGGATTAGAAGATGGCACAGAAACAATTGTTGAAGTACAACAATTATTAGGTGATAATAAAGTACGTGCAGTATCAATGCGTTCAACAGATGGCTTAAAACGTGGTGTAGAAGCAATTGATTTAGGCGCTCCTATTACTGTACCTGTTGGTACCCCAACTCTAGGACGAATTTTCAATGTAATTGGTCAACCAGTTGATGAGCAAGGTGAAGTTAGTTTCAATGAAACTTTACCAATTCATCGTGATGCTCCAGCATTTACAGAATTAGAAACAAAACCATCAATTTTTGAAACTGGTATTAAAGTTGTAGATTTATTAGCACCTTACCGTCGTGGTGGTAAAATTGGTTTATTCGGTGGTGCTGGTGTAGGTAAAACTGTTTTAATCATGGAACTTATCAACAACATTGCTAAAGCTCATGGTGGTGTATCTGTTTTCGGCGGTGTAGGCGAACGTACACGTGAAGGAAACGATTTATACGAAGAAATGAAAGAATCTGGTGTAATTAATGAAAGTAATTTTGCAGAATCTAAAGTAGCATTAGTATATGGTCAAATGAATGAACCTCCAGGAGCACGTATGCGTGTAGGTTTAACAGCATTAACAATGGCTGAATACTTCCGTGATGTAAACAAACAAGATGTATTATTATTCATTGATAACATCTTCCGCTTTACACAGGCAGGTTCAGAAGTATCTGCATTATTAGGTCGTATGCCATCAGCGGTGGGTTATCAACCTACATTAGCGACAGAAATGGGTGCCTTACAAGAACGTATTACATCGACAACACAAGGTTCAATTACATCAATTCAAGCTGTATACGTACCTGCCGATGATTTAACAGATCCAGCTCCTGCAACGACTTTCGCGCATTTAGATGCAACAACTGTGTTATCGCGTAATTTAGCAGCAAAAGGGATTTATCCTGCAGTAGATCCATTGGATTCAACTTCAACAATGTTACAACCAGGTATTGTATCTGAAGAGCATTATGCAATTGCTGAAAATGTTAAAGAAACATTGCAACGTTACAAAGAATTACAAGATATTATTGCAATTTTAGGTATCGATGAGTTATCTGAAGAAGATCGTTTAACTGTTGCTCGTGCACGTAAAGTAGAGCGTTTCTTATCGCAGCCGTTCTTCGTTGCTGAAATTTTCACAGGTTCACCGGGAAAATATGTGAGTTTAGAACAAACAATTAAAGGTTTCTCAATGGTGTTAAATGGTGAATTAGATGATTTACCAGAACAAGCATTCTACCTTGTAGGTAACATTGATGAAGCAATCTCAAAAGCAGAAACTCTAAAATAAGGAGTAAATTATATATGGTTATGAACATTCGCGTTCTTACCCCTGATCGAGTAATTTGTTCAACAACAGCAGACGAAGTTGTTTTACCTGGTCTAACAGGACAAGTAGGGGTATTAGATGGTCATGCAGCGTTAATAACAGCTCTAGATACAGGATTATTACGTATCAAATTAAATGAAAAATGGACACCCATTATTTTATGTGGTGGTTTAGCTGAAATTGATCGCAATCGAGTTACTGTTTTAGTAAATGATGTAGAAGAACTTACGAATATTGAATTAAGTGAAGCTACTCAAGAATTAGAAAAAGCTACATTAGCTGTTGAAAATGCTGAAACAAGTAAAGCTCGTTTAGATGCTTCTGTGGAGTTAAAAAAAGCAACAGCACGATTAGAAGCAATCAATTATTTATCATAAGTCACTCTTGAATAGGGGCTTAAAAAAACTAGATTGGTTAATAACTTAACCAATTTAGAATTCAATTTACTAGAATAGTACGAACGTATCTTTATTAAATGGCGACTAATTCTAACTTTAATTTTACAAATAATACAGCCATAACACTTGAATTACCTTTTTCTGAACATATTGAAGAATTACGTCAAAGAATTTTTGTGGTGTTTTGGATAATTTTATTATTAACTTCTATAGCATTTATTGAGGTTAAAAGCTTAGTTAAAATTTTAGAACTTCCTATCAATAACGTAAAATTCTTTCAAGTAGCACCAGGTGAATATTTTATTTCAACCATTAAAATATCTTTTTATACTGGATTACTTTTTTCAAGTCCATTTGTTATTGGTCAGTTAATTTTATTTTTATTACCTGGGTTAACAAAGAAAGAAACAAAAATTATTTTACCTTTATTGTTAAGTTCATTAATTTTATTTGGATTGGGTTTAGCTTTCTCTTACTATACTCTAATACCCGCAGCTTTAAATTTTTTCTTAAATTATAGTGAAGAAGTTTTAGAACCCTTCTTATCTTTCGATCAATATTTTGAATTTATTTTAGTATTATTTTATAGTACTGGATTAGCGTTTCAAATTCCAATTATTCAAATTTTAGTTGGACTATTAAATATTGTGTCACCCCAACAAATGTTAGGTGCATGGAGATATATAATATTAGTGTCGACAATTCTAGGAGCAATATTAACTCCTTCGACCGATCCTTTAACACAACTATTATTATCGTTAGCAATATTGCTACTATATTTTTCAGGATTGGGTATCTTGTTTTTATTAAAAAATTAATCTATATATAATTTAATATCCATACTTAGAAAGTATTTAAACTATGGCAACTAACAAGTTTTTTAAAAGTCTTTTATTTGCTTTAACGATTGCTATAACTTCATTTGGTTTTGGTATTCAAGAGTCATCAGCATATCCAGTTTTTGCACAACAGAATTATTCAAATCCACGTGCAGCAAATGGAAAATTAGCTTGTGCAAATTGTCATTTAAATCAAAAAGCAATTGAAGTTGAAGCACCTCAAGCTGTTCTTCCGAATTCAGTTTTCGAGGTAGAAATTAAAGTTCCTTATGATGTTACTAAACAGCAAATTGGCGCAAATGGAAAACAAGCTGACCTAAATGTGGGTGGTATCTTAATTTTACCAAACGGTTTTAAATTAGCACCAAAAAGTCAAATTCCAGATGCCGTTAAACAAAAAAATAAAGGTGTTTTCATTTCTCCATATAGTACGGAATTTGATAACATTCTGGTTGTTGGTCCGATTGCCGGAAAAACACATCAAGAATTAATTTTCCCTGTTATTTCACCGGATCCAGAAAAAAATGCAGATGTTAAGTATTTAACATACCCATTCTACGCAGGTGGTAATCGTGGACGTGGTCAAGTTTATCCAACAGGCGATAAAAGTAATGTTAACGTCTTTGGCGCAACTCAAGCAGGTCAAATCATTTCAATTTCCACAGAAGAAAAAGGTGACTCTAAGATTGTCATTCGCGATTCAAGTGGAAAAGAGACATCTCAAACTGTACCAGCTGGTTTAACTTTATTAGTTAAAGCAGGTGATGTAGTAAAAGCGGATCAAGGGTTAAATATAGATCCAAATGTCGGCGGGTTTGGTCAAGAAGAATCAGAAATTGTTCTACAAAATCCAATCCGTATTATTGGTTATCTTGCATTCTGTTTTTCTGTGGTATTAACACAAGTACTGATTGTATTAAAGAAAAAACAATATGAAAAGGTTCAAGCGGCAGAATTAAACTTCTAAAGTTAAAAAATTAAGGAATGATTTTTCAAATTATTCCTTAATTTTTAACTTTAATTAGTATAGTTCGTCTTCTTGGTGTACTAAAATTTTACAATCTGATTTCGGATAAGCAATACAAGTTAAAACAAAACCAGCTTCTACTTGATCATCGTCTAAAAAAGTTTGTTCTGATTGATCAATTTCACCTTCTGTTACTTTACCTGCACAAGTTGAACACGCACCTGCACGACAAGAATAAGGTAATTCGATGCCTTGCTCTTCAGCAGCATCTAAAATAAATACATCATCATTACAATCAATTGTCGAATTGATATCATGCTCTTCACTTAATAATGTCACTTTGTAAGTAACCATATGACTCCTTATTATTTAATTAATATAAAGCAAATTAATTATTACTTTACTATTTTACATTATACTACGGAAATGAAATACCGATAAATTTTTTTCTATAAAAATTTTAAGATTTTTTACTTTACTTAAACGACTGTTTTAATCGACTTGCTTTACCACGTAAATTTCGTAAATAGTATAATTTTGAACGACGTACTTTTGATGAACTTAAGACTTGAATTGAGTCAAGTTTTGGTGAATGAATTAAAAAAACTCGTTCAATACCAATTCCTTGTAGAACTTTTCGTACAGTTATGGTTGTATTTATAGAACTATTTTTTTTAGCAATAATAGTTCCTTCATAAAATTGAACTCGTTCCTTATTACCTTCAACAATTTTTACACCAATACGAACATTGTCTCCAATTTTAAGAACTGGAATATCTGTCTTAATAAAATTACTTTCTACATCATTAATTGTTTTTTGAGTATCTAATTTAAGCATAAGTTCTAGCTATTAATTTAATTATATCTGTAAAAACAAGTTTACAACTAGATCTTTAAAAAAACAATATTAAAATATTTTACTTGCATTCGACTGGGTTCGAACCAGTGATGTTCCAGAGGAAAACGGATTATGAGTCCGGTGCCTTCAACCACTCGGCCACGAATGCATATATGGAACTGATGGGAATTGAACCCATGTCCATTTAAAATTATTTAATATACTCGTTCACAGGCATAGTTTCAAAGAACAAATAAGAATAATGTTATTCTAAACTAAATTTGAGAAAAACTCTATATTCAGTGAATAAATTTTTAAAGAAAGAGTAAATTAAAACGCGAATTGTAATGAACGGAGATTACGATTCACAATTTTTGAGATAAAAGATGTAATAATGTTAGCCTTTAATTTATAGTTTGTCGATTTTTACGAAGAGTACAAGCTTCGACCTGATTCATATATTAATTAATTTAAAATGTCGAAACCAAATCAGCCCCACTAAATTGTTGAACGGTTAAGAAGTTTCATCATAAGCATGAAGGGAATCGAACCCTTGACTTTCAGAATCGGAATCTGATGCTCTATCCACTGAGCTACATGCTTATAGTCTCAATTATCACTCAAAATAAAAAATAAGGAAAGTTTTGGTACAACATATTTTCCCTATTTTTATAAATACATATTAATTTCGACTAAAAATTTCAGAAAATAAATTGTGTGTATAGTATTTTTTAGAAATACTATACAAACTTAAATTTAATAAAACTATTAACAATTAGTAGTAAATTTTACCACCACCCCATTTTTCTGTTACAATTTTTGGTTGTAATAAAATGTGACCAGCAATTGCAGTCAAATCTTCATCTGTTACTGAACGCATACGTGGATAAATATCAGCACTTTTAATACTTGGGTGAGTTTCAGCAATTGATTCTAATCCATCATAAGTTGTTGGATTTTTCATAAAATCCACTAAACTTGCTATATTATCACGACGTGGTGTAGCTAAGCTTAAAGCTTCAGGATCTAAACCAACGTTAGGGTTTGTTTTTGTAATACCACCTAAGTGACATGCACCACAAGTTGCATTGAATAATCGTTTACCACGTTTAACTTGTTCTGGAGTTAGTACAACTGTCTTTCCTGATGAATCTACTACAACTGTTCGTGTTGCTTCATCTAAATCAATGGCTGATGCTGTTGATACAAAAGCACTAAAAATGAAAAAGAATACTAAAGAAAAAAGTTGTGAATACTTTTTAATCATAATTTAAAATAGTTAGTTAGCAATTTGAAACCAAGATAAAAATAATAAAGTACTTTATTCCCGTTTCTGTTTTTTTAATTTAGCCATATTTGCGATTAATCCACGTAATCGAATATTTTCCCATCCAGCAACTAATACTGTTACAATAATCAGTACTTGTCCAAATAGTAAAATTGGATCTAATCGCCAACCATGCACCATTAAAATACAGCTGTATAATAAACCAATTGTTGCAAAAAATATATCTTCATCTCTTGCAATTTCTGGTTTTACATTTCGAAGAAAATACAATATTAGCACTCCAAAACTTACGATAATCCCTAAAAAAATATTGGGACCAAAACTAAAATTGAGCATAAGATATTTAATTTTAATTTTACAATTTTGTAACGAATATATTAACTAAAAATAATTTAACTAATTATTTCATAATTTGTAAATTTTTATGACTTTAATTAGAGTTTGCAAGTTTGGAGAGAATTCTAAATACTTAAAAGTATTAAAGTAAAAATAAAATTAGAAGCGTGTTACACGATCATTCTGACTAATAAAAACTAAAACCCCACCAATAGCAAAGGCAATAACTGCACCTGCAAATAAACTAGCGATAAAATTTCCTAATGAAGGTGTCATTTTTTATTTCCTGTTATTTAAAATAATAAAGTTAAAAATAGTGATAGTGACTACAGTGAATATTGTATCAACTTTTCTTAAAAAAATATAATAAATATTTTGAAATTCAAATAATCTTAAATTGTTTTTCAATAGTTAATATTTTTCGAAAACTTTAGAGTGAGTAAAATCACATAATATTAACTACTAAGTTTCGATCAATAAAAAAGTTTTTATCCTTTACTAACACTTTCGACCTGCTTGAATGAATTTATTTGACTTTACTTATAGTTTGTAATGAACGATATAAATTGTTTGATTAGTTAACTTGTTAATCATATCAATATTTTAATTGGGCAAAGTTTTAAACTTTTATAGCATCATTCGAATTAAAAAAGAATCGTTTAGATAGCTTATCAAACTCTAGAATTATTAGGCCCAGTAGGAATCGAACCTACATTGGAAACTTAGAAGGTTTCTGTCCTAATCCGTTAGACGATAGGCCCTTTTTTTTCATGATAATTATAGGTAGAGTTATATGGGTAATACAGGATTTGAACCTGTGACCTTCTGCTTGTAAGGCAGACACTCTACCGCTGAGTTAATTACCCACTACTTTTCTGTGACAAAGAATGATAGTCTTTATAAACGTATTATATAGAAAACAAGTAAGTAAGTCAAGATTAGAATTTTAAAAAATGTTTGGTAGATTCTAATCTTGTGTTTTTTTAATACATATGATATATTATCATTGTGAAAGGGTCGGTGCCCGAGTGGTTAAAGGGGGCGGATTGTAAATCCGCTGCGTATCGCTACGTTGGTTCGAATCCAACTCGGCCCATTTTTCAAGAATCTTAGAGACCAGTCATATTGACTAAAATTAAGTATAAGCCTACTAAAAACCCGACTAAAATTAAAGGGAAAAAAATTCGAAATTTTTTTATTTTTAGTAAATTACGAAATGGCGTTAAGATAATTAAAATTAGACCTGCTAAACTGCTAATAAAAAATCGTGGATAACGAGAAACATTAGTCCAGAAATCACTCATAATTAATAAATATGTTCAATAAATGTTTTTTAATATTATATCCTATAAAAGATACAAGAAATTCCTATCGTAAATTCAGCAAATTATGGTAGACTTTAAGTTAGGTAGTTAGGATAAGGCTCTGTAGCTCAGTGGTTAGAGCAGGGGATTCATAAGCCCAAGGTCGTAGGTTCAAATCCCACCAGAGCCATCTACCCCCTTTTTAGAGATAAGAGTGCTTCTTTAGAATTTCCTTATTTTTTAGAAGGAGAAATGGCTGAGTGGTCGAAAGCAATAGATTGCTAATCTATCGTACAATTTATTGTACCCAGGGTTCGAATCCCTGTTTCTCCTTAATAGAAGATTAAAAAAATATATTGACATATTAAAAATTTCTATTAATATAATCGTACGAAACTTATGGGATTGTAGTTCAATTGGTTAGAGCACCGCCCTGTCACGGCGGAAGTTGCGAGTTCGAGTCTCGTCAGTCCCGATTTTTTAAATTTTTCCAGACTCTGTAAATGTTTGTTATATAAAAACTAAAAAAGATTTATTTAATAATAATATATTCCATATTATTATTAAATGGATTTTTATTCACCCTGAACTTTTAATAGAGCAAAGCCTAAAGAAAGTCCAAATAAAGTCATAAAGAAACATACAGCTGCAGCTGTAACAATTTCTTGATTTGCATACGGGAATATTGACTTGATTAATTCCATAATAATTTTAATTTCAATGTTACAAAAAGTTTAAATAATTAGAAACCATTTCGAGCCCAGACAGTAATAGCTAATGAGAATGTAAACATTGTCATTAAACTAGCCCACCCTAAACTTAAAATATCCATAGATTTATATTTTTAATTTATTTAAGTTTTATAATTTAAAAGGGTTTTAAGAAAAATCCTCTTAAATTATTTTGTTTAGGTATTATACAATACCATTTGTCCAATCTACATCTACATTATCAATAATTAATGATGAGTTATAGATTTGTAAAATAATTAGTAAAAATACTAAAAATGCCGCCATCACTACTGCCATAATTGGTGTTGTACCCCAACCTGGAGCAACTTTACCATATTCAGCATTTAGTGGGCGTAAAAGTTCACCTAATCTTGTTCGTAATGCCATAAAATATTTATACTTTTAATAAATTAATTTTTCTAGTATATGTTATATAATATTAAAATGTTAATTTAAATAAATATATAACATGGAAACAGCAACTATTCTCGTAATTTTCGTATCAAGTTTACTCTTAGGAATTACCACATATTCTGTTTATACAGCGTTTGGACCAGCTGCAAAGAACTTGCGTGATCCATTTGAAGAACATGAGGATTAAAAAATAAAACCAAAAATTTGGTTTTATTTTTTAATAATTCGAGGTGTTTCTCTGAAAAATACGGCAAAGAAAATTACGATTAAAGTACCAATAAGTAAAAATGTGTAAACTAACGCTTCCATTGTTTGATCCTATTTAAATATAAAGAACTCAGACTGTAATTTTTATACAGCACCTTGTTTTTTCGTTGATTTATCACCAAGTTTTTGGAATGCACCGAATTCTACTTGCTCTGTAACTTCTGCACCAATACCAGTGAATACATCACGGAAAATTGTACGACCACCATGCCATAAATGACCAAAGAAGAATAATAAAGCAAAATTAGCGTGACCAAAAGTATACCAACCGCGTGGACTACTTCTGAATACACCATCCGACTCTAAACTTGTTCTATCAAATTCAAAAACTTCTCCTAATTGAGCTTTACGTGCAAATTTTTTCACAGTTGGAGCATCTTTAAATGTTTGACCATTTAATTTACCACCATAGAAATCTACTGTTACACCAACTTGCTCAATACTGTATTTTGATTCAGCACGACGGAATGGAATATCTGCACGAATAATACCATCTTTATCTACTAAAATTACTGGGAATGTTTCGAAGAAAGCTGGCATACGACGGACTGTTAATTCACGTCCTTCTTTATCACGGAAGATTGGATGTCCTAACCATGCTTCAGCAATACCATCACCTTTGTTCATTGGACCAGCACGGAATAAACCACCTTTAGCAGGGTTATTTCCAATGTAATCATAAAATGCTAATTTATCTGGAATTCGTGACCATGCTTGACTTTCTGATAAACCTTCACTTACAGAAATTTCAACTTGACGCTCAATTTCTTGTTGGAAGTAACCACTATCCCATTGATAACGAGTTGGACCAAATAGTTCGATTGGTGTTGCTGCTGCACCGTACCACATAGTACCCGATGTAACAAAAGCAGCAAAGAAAACAGCTGAAATACTGCTTGATAAAACAGTTTCAATATTACCCATACGTAATGCTCGGTATAAACGTTGTGGCGGTCGAACCGTTAAATGGAAGACACCCGCAAGAATACCAAAAAGACCCGCTGCAATGTGGTGTGCTGCAATCCCACCTGGATTAAATGGGTTAAAACCTTCTGCACCCCATGCTGGTGCTACTGGCTGAACTTTTCCTGTTACACCATAGGCATCAGAAACCCAAATACCAGGTCCAAATAAACCTGTTACGTGGAATGCACCAAAACCAAAACATAGTAAACCTGATAAAAATAAATGAATACCAAAGATTTTTGGTAAATCTAAGGCAGGTTCACCTGTTCGTGGATCACGGAATAATTCTAAATCCCAGTACACCCAGTGCCAAATAGCTGCTAAAAAACACATACCAGATAAAACGATGTGTGATAAAGCTACACCTTCAAAACTCCAAAGACCAGGGTTTGAAACACTTTCACCAGTAATACTCCAACCACCCCATGAATCAGTAATCCCTAACCGAGTCATAAACGGCATTACGAACATGCCTTGACGCCACATAGGATTTAAAACTGGATCTGATGGATCGAATACTGCTAGTTCATATAAGGCCATTGAACCAGCCCAACCAGCAACTAAAGCTGTGTGCATAATGTGTACAGCAATTAATCGTCCGGGATCATTTAATACAACAGTGTGAACACGATACCATGGTAATGCCATAGTAATAGATTCCTTAATATAAATAATGGTTTTTGACTTTCTTACAACTAAACTACATAAAAGTTAGCTACTATATTATTATAAACCAAGTTAACAAAAATTAAGATAAAAAATTAATTTTTACTAAAATGAAAAAGAATTAATAAATTATGGTTATACTTGCGAAAATCTTCAAGATACAATAAGCTTAAGAAAACAATTATCTTGAAAAATTTTCAAACGATTTTTATATTTAACCAATAAAGTAGTTTATGGCAAAGAAAAGTATGATTGAGCGCGAGAAGAAGCGAATTAAATTAAATAAAAAATATGCTTTAAAACGTGCAACCCTATTAAACAAGTATAGAGCAGAAGAGAATTTCAATATAAAACTAGAAATTCATTCTCAATTGCAAAAATTACCGCGAAATAGTGCAAAAACAAGAATTCGAAATAGATGTTGGAAAACAGGTCGTCCACGTGGTGTTTTTCGAGATTTTGGACTATCACGTCACGAAGTTAGAGAAATGGCTCATCAATGTTTATTACCAGGTCTAACAAAATCAAGTTGGTAATAAAAATTTAATTAAATTAAATTCACGGATTTTTATACTTTAATTTACAATTAGATATATGAAATTAAGATAACTATTCAATCTAATTTACTAAAGTAAATTCTTTAGAATTCAACACAATTTAATTTAAAGTAAGGAGTCTTTAATGATCTACGATTCACAAGTTTATACTGCATTATGTATTGGTTTATTAGCTGGAATTTTAGCGATTCGCTTAGGTTCAACACTTTACGAATAATATATCGTAAAGAATAGAAAACAAAGATTTCTAATTGAAAACATTTTTTATCTAAAAACTTATTAATAAGCTATGGTAACAGAAAACTTAAAAAAATTTAGTTCACCCGTTTTTCCTTTCACTGCAATTGTTGGGCAAGAAGAAATGAAATTAGCGTTACAGCTAAATGTAATTGATCCCAAAATTGGTGGTGTTATGATTATGGGAGATCGAGGAACAGGAAAATCAACAACAATTCGTGCAATTGCTGATTTACTTCCCGAAATTGAAATTGTTAAAGATGATCCATTTAATTCTCATAAGTCAGATTTAGATCTGATGGGAAATGAAGTTAAACAAGCTATTCAAAATAATGAATCTCTTGAAACAGAACTTATCAAAATTCCGATGGTAGACCTTCCATTAGGTGCGACAGAAGATCGGGTATGTGGAACCATTGATATTGAAAAAGCGTTAACTGAAGGTATTAAAGCATTTGAACCTGGATTACTTGCAAAAGCCAATCGAGGTATTTTATATGTAGATGAAGTTAATTTATTGGACGATCATTTAGTGGATATTTTACTAGATTCTGCAGCTTCTGGTTGGAATACAGTGGAACGAGAAGGAATATCAATTCGCCATCCAGCACGTTTTGTTTTGGTAGGATCAGGAAATCCGGAAGAAGGAGAATTACGTCCGCAATTATTAGATCGTTTTGGTATGCATGCCGAAATTAGAACAGTAAAAGATCCAACATTACGAGTAAAAGTAGTTGAAGAAAGAACATCGTTTGACCAAGATCCTTCTATTTGGATTGAAAACTATGAAGCTAAACAACAAGCGTTACGTGATAAATTAGTTGCAGGTCAAAAATTATTGCCAACTGTTGACATTGATTATAATTTACGAATTAAAATTTCAGAAGTTTGTAGTCAACTTGACGTAGATGGATTACGTGGTGATATTGTAACAAACCGTGCCGCAAAAGCACATGCAGCTTACAATGGCCGTAATAAAGTAACTGTTGATGATATTGCAAGTATTATTACGTTATGTTTACGCCACCGATTACGAAAAGATCCTTTGGAATCTATTGATTCAGGTGATAAAGTATCGAAAGTTTTCAAAGAAGTTTTTGAAATTGAAGACTAATTTTTAAACTTTAACTAATGTAGAATTGTTGAAAATAAAGCACAACTTTACAAAATTTATGACTATGATAAAGTTATTTACATTTCTTATTAGTATTTTTTTAATTGTAATTATTTTTTTACGAGTTCCACAAGAAAGTGTGGGATTAGGAAGCTTTGCAACGAAAAGTGATATCTTAGGATCTCCAAGTTCTGCAGAAAGATCATTAAATATTTTTACTGCGTTTGGTATTGCAGTATATTTAGGATTGGCTATTCAAATGAATTTTTCGAATAGTTAATCTCGTGTTGACATAATTTATCTAAAAAATAATTATCGTAATTAAAAAAGATTTAATAATTATTGTTAAAAAAACAATAATTATTAGATCTTTTTTACCAAAAACCTAGACTAATAGCCTTATCGATTGGTAAACATGCACCAATTCCTAACCAAACTGCCACAAAGAAGCCTAAAATAAATGTTAAACTTGCAATTGGACGACGGAATGGGTTCTGAAATTTATTTACATTTTCAATAAATGGAACTGTAATTAAACCTAATGGAACAGCAGCCATTGCTAAAACACCTAACAATTTATTAGGTAATACACGTAATAAATTAAATGTTGGGAAGAAATACCATTCTGGTAGAATTTCTAAAGGTGTATTGAAAGGATCTGCTGGTTCCCCTAATTGTGTCGGTGCTAATACTGATAATCCAACCACACAAGCTAAAATACCTAACATTGTAACAGGGAAAACATATAATAAATCGTTTGGCCATGCTGGCTCACCGTAGTAATTATGACCCATTCCTTTTGCTAATTTTGCTCGTAATTTTGGATCTGTTAAATCTGGTTTTTTAATAACTGACATAATAAAATGGATTGATAATTTAAATATAGAATAAAAATATGTGGCTCATGGAGACCACTTATAAGTATTAAACTTATAATGGTCCTGAGATTCCTTGTTTCCGAATCATTAAGAAGTGTGTCAACATTAAGACTGCCGCAGCTAATGGTAGGACAAATGTATGGGCACTGTAGAAACGAGTTAAAGTACTTTGACCAACACTTTCACCGCCGCGTAATACTAAAACTAAGGGTGGTCCAACAATTGGAACTGCAGCTGGTACACCCGTTACAATTTTACATGCCCAGAAACCTACTTGATCCCATGGTAAAGAATAGCCTGTTACACCAAAAGAAACTGTAACTACAGCTAAAGTTACGCCAGTTACCCAAGTTAACTCACGTGGTTTTTTGAACCCACCTGTAAGATAAACACGGAAAATATGTAATACCATCATTAACACCATCATGCTCGCTGACCAACGGTGAATAGAACGGATTAACCATCCAAAATTAACACTAGTCATAATATATTCTACAGAAGCAAAGGCATCTACAACACTTGGACGGTAGTAGAATGTCATGGCGAAACCTGTAGCAACTTGAATTAAAAAGCATGTTAAAACAAGACCACCAAAACAGTAGAAAATATTTACGTGAGGTGGTACATATTTACTAGAAATATCATCAGCAATAGCTTGAACTTCTAATCGTTCTTCAAACCAATCGTAAACTTTATTCATATAAAATTTTTAAAATTTTTTTACACGGTTAAGCAAAAAGTCAAAGGATAATAGTAAAAGGCGAGAGTGGGATTCGAACCCACGGAACCTGCAAAAGTTCATCTGATTTCAAATCAGACGCAATCGACCAACTCTGCCATCTCGCCAGAAAGATTAGCGTCAACACTAATCTTAAATTTTAATTAACTTTCATATGTTGTAGTACCACTGAATTTAATAGAAGCAGGGTTCGGATTTTTACCAATTGAAAAATCTCGACTATTAACTGAAGTACGGCCAGGATTTACTTTTTCTGGGAATACACCATCTTTTGGATGTAAGTACTGTACTTCTCCACTTGGGAAAATTCGGTAAATTTTATAATTATTAATTTTAAAAGTCCGTAGTTGTGTTCCTAAAGCTAAACACTGCTCTTTACGAGCTAGGTATAACAAGTTTTCTCCGCCGCGCATAATGGCTGCGCCACCTGTAGGCATCTCGAAAATTTGTTCTTTTGGACTTGTCCAAGTAATTGCATACTTTTCTTCTACTTCAGCCGAACGTAACCAACCTCCCGTACTTCCACCAAAAGTAGGAAACGGTGTTTGTAAATTTAATGTCATCTGTAAAACTTTATAAATATTTAATGTTCACTATATAATTTTAATCAAAAAAAGTTTTTTTTGATTAAAATTATCAAAATTTTTCACAAATAAATATTCATCTTATAGCGGAGAATGGATTTGAACCATTGACCTTCGGGTTATGAGCCCAACGAGCTACCAGGCTGCTCTACTCCGCGAAAAATAAGTATGATAAAAGTTTTTTTTCATTGAGAAAGCTGATATATAAACGTTCTCTACAAATCATTATATCATAAAATAACCTTGTTTGTCAAGAAACATAGCATTTTATTTAATTTTTACACTTCAACGTTGTAAAACCTACTAATTTCCCAAAACTGAAAGAAACTAATTTGGATAATAAATAAAAATATGTTAATTTATGTAATTGTAATTTGAATAGATGTTAGTCAAATCTAAGATATAAAAATCATTGATTTAAACAACTCAGAAAGTAAAAATTATTTTTACTTTCTGAGTTGTTTAAATGCAAGTAAATTTTTATTTTAATTCAACTTTACCGCCTGCTCCTTCAATTTGTTTTTTCGCATCTTCAGCTGCATCTTTAGCTACACCTTCTTGGATTGCTTTTGGTGCTGATTCCACTAGCTCTTTGGCTTCTTTTAAACCTAATCCTGTGATTCCACGAACAATTTTTAAGATAGCAATTTTCTTATCTGCAGGAACTTCAGTAAGAATGACATCAAATTCAGTTTTTTCTTCAACTTCTTCAGCCGCGGCTGGTGCAGCTGCCATTACCATACCCCCACCAACGCTTGCTGAAGCGTCTACACCAAATGTTTCTTCAATTTTAGTAACTAATTCTGAAGCTTCTAATAATGTTAATGTTTTTAAATCTTCAACAATTTGATCAATTTTTTCTGACATAATAAATTTTAATAATAATATAATTTGAGGTTTAATAAAACTAAACTAGAAAGCTATCCAAAAAGATCTAATTCTAATTTAATAGATGGACCCATACTAGTGCAAATAAATAAGCTTTTAAAATATTTACCTTTTACTCCTGATGGTCGATTCTGTTCAATTGATTTATACAAGGCTTCTAAATTTTCAAGTAATTGAATATCAGTAAAATTTGCTTTTCCAAAACTGACATGAACTACTCCAGTTTTATCAGCTTTATATTCAAACTTTCCTTTTTTAAAATCTGTCAATGTTTCAGTTAATGTACTGCTAACTGTACCTGATTTTGGCGATGGCATTAAACCCTTAGGACCTAATACTCGACCAAGTTTAGCAAGTTTTGGCATCATATTTGGCGTTGCAATTAACAAATCAAAGTTAATGTTTCCTTGTGTAATTTCGGCGATTAAATCATCACTTCCTACAATATCAGCACCAGCTGATTTTGCTTCATCGAAATTTTCTTCATTTGTTAAAACAGCAATTGTTGTTTGTTTCCCAACACCATTTGGCAAAGTAACAGTTGTCCGTAATTGCTGATCAGCATACTTAGGATCAATATTTAAATTTGCATGTAACTCAACAGATTCAACAAATTTTGTGGTTGCTGTTTCTTTTAAAGTTGAGATAGCTTCTTCAAGACTTGAATGTACTTTGTCTTTTATTTTTGATAAATTTTCGTTTTGACGACGCGATAATTTTCGCATAATTTTCTCCATTAAAACTTATTTAAATTAAACTTAATCTACAATGGAGATACCCATATTTCGGGCAGTTCCCTCAACAATTTTCATAGCACTACTGATTTGTGTAGTATTTAAATCTGGTAATTTAATGTTTGCAATTTCTTCTAATTGAGCTTTTGTAATAGAACCTACACTTACTTTATTCGGAGTTGCTGAACCTTTTTTAATTTTTGCTGCATTAGCTAATAATACTGATGCTGGTGGTGTTTTTAAAACAAATGTATAACTCCTATCTTCATAAACAGAAATTTCAACAGGAATAATTAATCCTACTTTTTCGTTTGTTCTAGCATTATATTCTTTACAAAATGCGGCAATATTAACACCATGTTGACCTAGCGCTGGACCTACTGGTGGTGCAGGTGTAGCTTTTGCTGCTGGCAAAGCCAATTTAATTAATGCAGTAATTTTTTTAGCCATGAAATAATAGTAATTATTTAATTAAATTCAATTTTTTAAAATGTAACTTTCAGACAACCAAAACTTTATACTATAGTTTAAGATTAAGTTACTATCTTATAATTATTCACCTACATGTAATATTTTAGATATTAGGTAAAAAAAGATTTGTTACAAAATTTTTGCTATTGGGATTCTATCAATAAAAAATTTAAACCTCTTAAAAAAGAGAAACGCGTCCTGAAGGACTTGAACCCTCGACATCTAATTTTGGAGACTAGCGTTCTACCAACTGAACTAAGGACGCGTACACATATACTATACGTCGAATAAAACAAAATGACAAGTTTTAAATTTTAATTAAATTTTACCTTAAAATGAACAATTCAAAATTTAACAATCAACAACTATTTATTAATCAACAACTGCCTCATAATTTTCTTGCCGAACAAATGGTACTGAGTGGATTATTAATTAGTTACGATGCTGTTGAGATTACTATAAAAACTTTACCTATAGAAGCCTTTTATTTTCAAAATCATCAAGAAATTTATAAAGCTATACTGACTTTATATCAAAGGAAATTATCGATTGATATATTGACACTATTAACATTTTTACAAGATAATGGGTTGCTAGAACAAATTGGAGGAATTAAAGTTTTAATCGAACTAATAAGTCAAATTCCCAATTTAACTTATTTAGATGATTATTTAGGTTTAGTGAAAGATAAATTTCTTAGACGTTGCTTAATAAAACTTGGCTACGAGGTTATTAATTCTGCTTATGCAACCAATGTTCCTTTAGAAAAAATTTTAACTGAATGTGAGAATAAAATTTTTACTTTAACTACAGAAACGAAGAATCAAAACTTATTTACGACAAGTGAATTATTGAACAAACTTTTTCTTGATTTAAAAGAAAAATCCTTAAATCCAAGACTTCTTGGATTAACATCGGGGTTTTATGAGCTAGATTCATTGACTCAAGGCTTTCAAAAATCAGATTTAATTATTTTAGCTGGAAGACCCGGAATGGGAAAAACGGCTTTTAGTTTAAATATTGCAATAACTGCAATTCGACAATCTAAACTTCCAATTTTATTTTTTAGTTTAGAAATGTCGAAGGAACAAATTATCTACCGGCTACTATCAATGGAAACTAATATTAATCAGATTCGATTAAAAAATGGAAAATTATCGCAACCTGATTGGGTTAAATTAACAAAGGTTATTAAAATTCTCTCAAACCTTCCTTTTTTCATTGATGACACCGTGGAATTATCTCTAAATGATATTCGTTCTAAAATTAAAACCATTTTGTTTGAACAAAAAAAAATTGGATTAGTTATTATTGATTATCTTCAACTAATGCAAATTTCCAAAACTAAATTGGATAATAGAGCCCAAGAGTTATCTCAGATCACAAGATTATTAAAAACGATAGCTAGAGAATTTAATATTCCGATTATTGCTTTATCTCAACTTAGTCGAAATGTAGAAAATCGTGTAGATAAAAAACCAGTTCTTTCTGACTTACGCGAAAGTGGATCTATTGAACAAGATGCGGATCTTGTATTAATGCTTTATCGAAATCAATCCTTAATCAAAGAAAAAATTCATTCACTTCCAAATTTGGAGTCTGAACAAATTGAATTAATATTAGCAAAACATAGAAATGGTCCCACAGGAATAATTAAACTTCGATTTGACGAAAAAAGAATGAAGTTTTCCAATTTTGATTCTTAGAATGCCCAGAACCAGATTCGAACTGGTGACACGAGGATCTTCAATCCACTGCTCTACCAACTGAGCTATCCGGGCTTATCTTTACATTATACTTGCTTAACTTTAACATAAGTTTTATGAAATGACAAGATCTAGTCATTAAGTTTTTTAAAACATTGACGTTTATTATTATTTTGTTATAATTAACAGTGGGTATAGTATTTAGTATAGTTTTAAACAAACTTAATATGTCAGGATCGTAAGATAGCAGCATAAAGTTATCGTTTAAATTAGTATTAAATCTATATCCACTTTTAAGAGTAGTAATATTTTATTGTTTTCATTAAGATAAAAGAGTAGGTAAGTAAGAATCTTTAATATCATGATAAATATAGTAAATTGCTTAGCTAACCTAATAAACCTTTTAGGATTTCATCAAAAAAGCTAAATTTACTAAAATTTTAGTAAAAAATTTTGAAAAGCTGGTGAAGGGATTTGAACCCCCAACCTACGGATTACAAATCCGTTGCTCTACCGTTGAGCTACACCAGCATTTTTGATTATAATAGTCGCATTTTTTTACTTACTCTATACAAGATCATACTATCAAACTTATTGAAAGTAGTCAATAGAGCTGATAAAATTTTTTAATTTTTGAAGGTTTATTTATTTAAACAAAAACCTTCAAAAATTAAAAGTTAAATTTCAAATTGACTGCCTCGACGGTATTGTAAAAAAGCAGCAACAAAAAGACCAAAAGCACTTACAGTAATTAAGCCTAAAACTATACCTGATAATAAAGGTTCTACCATTTATTGTTATTTTTTAAATTAAACGTGAATATTATTCTAAGTATAATTATATAGCAATAAATTTCAATTATAAATTGAAAATTATCTAAATCCGATAGCTGCTTGCCATACAAATGCTAATAATAAGAAGAAAACAGGAATAATAGGTAATACATCTACAATAGGACTAAAAACAACATATGCTTCTGGTAAACGAGATAATAATAAAGTTTCCATAAATAAAAATATTTATATTAGGGTTTCTAAGTTTAATAATATTAATTTTAGTATAAAATTAATATTATTAAATTTTAAATTCTTACTAGTTTTTGAGATAGTGAAATGAATAAAATTACTAAATGCAGTTCCGAAATAATATCAAATAAAATTTATTGGGTGTCTATTTTCTGGTTTTGTTTGAACACTTCACTAATTTGAAATAATTTGAATAACTTTTTGTCTTCTGACAAATCGATTGGTCTCATTTTTTTAATAGACGACTTAACCTTGACAAAAATTTTTTTCCAAATATAATCCGCCTTGCGGTAAGGTAAGATCGAAATAGATGTTTTTAGTGCTGTCAAGAATTGTCTCATCTTTAGTGTAAACATCAAATAATGATCATTCATCGTAGCTTGTAACTATGTTAAGTTTAAACACATGGTATTATTTTATAATCTGATTTAATTTAAATAAATAGTCTAATGGTTGTTATGAAGTATTAATATCTAAAACTTCTATCACAAATTCAAAAGTTAGATATTAATACATATTAAGAAAAATAAGACAAATGATATTGATCTCTTTGCTTTCCCTATAACTTTTATTATTTTGTTATTTTGATTCAAATTTGTGATTTTAAGTTAGTTCTATTCTAAAATTATTTAATATATAATTAAATTAATTTGTTAGATCATTATTTGGTTCTATATTAAAAAATACGTAAAATTAAAAAATATTTAAAAATTTATGGCATCAGCTTTTTTACCTGCAATTTTAGTTCCTATCGTTGGTTTAGTTTTCCCAGCTTTAAGTATGGCATTATTCTTCCTTTATGTATCGATAGATGATATTGAATAAAAGTGTACTTTAGATTCAAATAAATAATTTGAATCTAAAATAAATAAATTTTTTTATAATTTACATATTTTAGTTCGGATTAACGTATAATTATAATTACAAGTTGAAAAGACTAGAGTAAAATTGTTTTCTAATTTACTCTATCAATAATTGAATTAAAGGATTATTAAGATATGACCATTGCTATTGGGCAAAACCAAGAACGTGGCATTTTTGATCTTATTGACGATTGGTTAAAAAAAGATCGATTTGTTTTCGTTGGTTGGTCAGGTTTATTATTATTCCCAACAGCTTATTTAGCTGCGGGTGGTTGGATGACTGGTACTACTTTTGTTACTTCATGGTACACTCATGGTTTAGCAAGTTCTTATTTAGAAGGCTGTAACTTCTTAACAGCTGCTGTTTCAAGTCCAGCAAACAGTATGGGACACTCATTATTATTATTATGGGGCCCAGAAGCACAAGGTGATTTTACACGTTGGTGTCAAATTGGTGGTCTTTGGACATTTGTTGCATTACATGGTGCATTTGGTTTAATCGGTTTCTGTTTACGTCAATTTGAAATTGCACGTTTAGTAGGTATCCGCCCATATAACGCAATTGCGTTCTCAGGTCCTATTGCAGTATTCGTTTCAGTATTCCTATTATACCCATTAGGTCAAGCAAGTTGGTTCTTCGCACCTAGTTTTGGTGTTGCTGCGATCTTCCGTTTTTTATTATTCTTACAAGGTTTCCACAACTGGACATTAAACCCATTCCACATGATGGGTGTTGCTGGTATTTTAGGTGGTGCATTACTTTGTGCTATTCACGGTGCAACAGTAGAAAATACTTTATTTGAAGATGGTGATGCTGCGAACACATTCCGTGCTTTCACACCAACACAATCAGAAGAAACATACTCAATGGTTACAGCTAACCGTTTCTGGTCACAAATTTTTGGTGTAGCGTTCTCAAACAAACGTTGGTTACACTTCTTTATGTTATTTGTACCAGTAACAGGCTTATGGACAAGTTCTATCGGTATCGTTGGTTTAGCATTAAACTTACGTGCTTACGATTTCGTATCGCAAGAGTTACGTGCAGCAGAAGATCCAGAATTTGAAACATTCTATACGAAAAACCTTTTATTAAACGAAGGTATTCGAGCTTGGATGTCTGCTCAAGATCAACCACATGAAAACTTTGTATTCCCTGAGGAGGTATTACCACGTGGAAACGCCCTTTAATAGTAGTATCGCAGGTCGCGACATCGAGTCAACAGGTTTTGCTTGGTGGAGTGGTAACGCGCGTTTAATCAATGTTTCAGGTAAATTATTAGGTGCTCACGTAGCACACGCTGGTCTAATGGTATTTTGGGCTGGTGCGATGATTTTATTTGAAGTATCTCACTTCGTTCCAGAAAAACCTTTATACGAGCAAGGTTTTATTTGTATGCAACACTTAGCAAGTTTAGGCTATGGTGTTGGCCCAGGTGGTGAAATCACAACAACTGTACCATATTTTGCAGTAGGTGTTCTTCACTTAATTTCGTCAGCTGTTCTAGGTTTTGGTGGTATTTATCACTCACTATTAGGTCCAGATACATTAGAAGAATCATTCCCATTCTTTGGTTATGACTGGCGTGATAAAAACAAAATGACGACAATTTTAGGTATTCACTTATGCCTTTTAGGTGGTGGTGCTTTATTATTAGTTGCTAAAGCAATGTACATTGGTGGTGTTTACGATACTTGGGCACCTGGTGGTGGTGATGTCCGTTTTATTACAACTCCTACTTTAAACCCTATCGTAGTATTCGGTTACATTTTCCGTTCACCATTTGGTGGTGACGGCTGGGTTGTTTCAGTAAACAACATGGAAGATGTTATTGGTGGTCACGTATGGGTTGGTGTATTATGTCTTGTTGGTGGTTTATGGCATATCTTTACTAAACCATTTGCATGGGCACGTCGTGCGTTTGTATGGTCAGGTGAAGCATACTTATCATATAGTCTAGCAGCAATCTCATTAATGGGTTTAACAGCTTCGTTATATGCATGGTACAACAATACTGCTTACCCAAGTGAGTTCTATGGTCCAACAGCTGCAGAAGCTTCACAAGCACAAGCATTTACATTCTTAGTTCGAGATCAACGATTAGGTGCTAACGTTTCATCAGCACAAGGTCCAACTGGTTTAGGTAAATATTTAATGCGTTCACCTAGTGGTGAGATCATTTTTGGTGGTGAAACAATGCGTTTCTGGGATTTACGTGCACCATGGGTTGAACCATTACGTGGTCCAAATGGTTTAGATATCAACAAAATTAAAAATGATATTCAACCTTGGCAAGAACGTCGTGCAGCAGAATATATGACACATGCTCCATTAGGTTCACTAAACTCAGTAGGTGGTGTAGCAACAGAGATTAACTCAGTTAACTATGTATCACCTCGTTCATGGTTATGTTGTTCACACTTCTTCTTAGGCTTCTTCTTCTTAGTAGGTCACTGGTGGCATTCAGGCCGTGCTCGTGCGGCAGCTGCTGGTTTTGAGAAAGGTATTAATCGTGCAAACGAACCTGTATTATCAATGCGTCCTATTGATTAATAATTTCTAACTTTTTACCTAACAAAAATGTTAGGTAAAAAGTTAACATAATTACTAAAAAATTATTTAAATATTTATTTGTTTCAATCTAATTAATTACCAAAACTTTAAATAAATTGGGTTGCCTGGGATTCGAACCCAGAACTATTCGGTTAAAAGCCGAGTACTCTACCATTGAGTTAGCAACCCTCACTATTATAGTATCATGATTTTGAAAAAATATGAAACCTTTTTAATATTTTTTTAGAACAAATTTTAATTAAAATAATATTTTTACTTTATGAATTTTAAAGTAAAATGAAAAATAACATTATAGGTTATTTTATTACTTTAAATTTTATTAAAAATTAACAAATAAGGATTTAAAAAATGGTTAATTGGCAAGTTCTAGGGCAACTTATTGCTACAGGTGTTATTATGTTATCAGGTCCAGCAGTAATTATTTTATTAGCTTTAAAAAAAGGTAATCTTTAATTATATATTCCTTAAATTTCGATCATCAATATAAAATTTTTTATCAAAATACTTATGATAACTGCTTTAACAGCTCTATTAGTTTTAATTTCATTAGGTTTAGTTGTAACAGTACCAGTGGCTTTAGCGACACCGGGTGAATGGGAAAGTTCAAAAGATAACTTTACAAAAGGTTTCCAAGCTTGGGTAGTTCTTGTTCTTATCATTGCTGCTGCAGATGGGATCGCTTCATCAATTTAGAAATTATAGCTAAAACTATAATTTCTAAATTGATAAAAACTATTGACAAACTTTCCTAATTAAGCTATTATAGTGGCAGGAAATACTGAGAGTAATCTTAAAGTTAAGAACTTTTGTTGGCGGGCATAGCTCAGTGGTAGAGCGCAACCTTGCCAAGGTTGATGTCGCGCGTTCGAATCGCGTTGCCCGCTTCAAAGACTAACTTTTACAAACTTCTTTAATAATTCTTACCTGCCCCCATCGTCTAGAGGCCTAGGACAGCTCCCTTTCACGGAGCAGACAGGGATTCGAATTCCCTTGGGGGTATAATTTTATAGTTTTCGTAAATATTAATAAAAATTAACAGAAAGTTTTTAAAGAAAGTCTTGATTTTTCGAGTAAAATTAAGTAAGTTTAGCCAGTGTAACAGTGTATGTAAATTGTTTATTCCACGAATTTATAGAATTAATTTATGTTATATTTTCCTAGGCTTTTGTCGCTTCTTATCAATATTGATCAAGAAACAGTTTTAAAATGGTTTGGGTTAGAGAATAATACTAATCAGGATGTTTACCAATTGACTGAATATGGTTATGATTTAAATGTTTCAAATTTTGAAACATCAACAGATGTTTCTTTAGAGACATTTCGTCTAATTGTTGAAGGTTTGTGGGAAAAAATCCAAGATGGTCTTACTTTAGCTGATATAGAAAATGTATTGTTCTTTATCCTTTTTATACGATTTGTTATTCTTGCTTTTCGTTATAATTTGAAAACTTCTTTTTATATTACTTGTATTGGTTTATTTGCTGGATATTTATGGTACCGGCATTTAATTGATCTTATTTCAATGTACCGAAGTGTTTTATTAAAACTCCCATTTTTACATAAGCTTGGTATGGATGCTGTTCAATTACGTTCGATGCACCGACAAATGGTGCTAACTGATTTAAAATTAGGAGAAAACGCTCATTGGTACAATCCAGGTCAAGTTTTATATTATGCATTTACGAAAGGAGTGATTCACACGGATCCAGAAACAGGATTTCGCTATTATATTGATCCAATTTCAATGGCTGTTTCAAATTTACAAGATTCAGCTAAATCAAATGTTCTCCCTCTATACTATAAAGTTTATAATAAAATTATTCCAAAAATATATGATATTTGCAGCAAATTTTGGAATCAGCTTTCTGGGGTGGCAGCGTATGCAGTTATTACTAGGATTGGTAAACGTTACTGTCCTTATTTAGTTAGATGGCATTGGACCTTTCTACTAATCATTGGAATGATTGAACAAATTTTTATTTACTTTATTTATCGTGTTTATTATTTCCAAACATTTGTTATTCTTCCACAGACCAAAATGTATGAAGGTTATACCGATCCAAATTTATTGTTACAGATGAATTTTTTAAACGTTGTCATTACTTGTGTTGTTTTGGCTCATATTGGTTTTATTATTTTTGGATTATTTCATGCTATTTGGGGACAATATTTTTATGTTCCATTCTTTGTTGAAAATACAGAACTACATATTGGTCCTAGACCAAAGAATAGTATTTATAGTGGTGGCCAAACAGCATGGCAAGATCCTAAAGAAAAAGAAAAAAGCTTAAATCGTTTACTTCCAAAACTTTGGTATGGATGGTTTGGACGAGGAACTGGAGATGGGTTTAAACTGAATTTAAATCTTCGAAAATTTTTCAGAAAACTTTTTAGACGATGAAAAATTATCTCTCAAACAAACTGTTTCCCGTTTATTAGAAACTAGAAACATATTTATTATCGAATATTCTTAATTCGATAATAAATAAGATAAGGTTAAATTGATGAGCCTAAACCTGAATATGCACCATAAATAAATAATGATAACATTGTGATTACCGCTAAACCACCTACTAAACCTACAAGCCATAAAGGAATTCGACCAGTATTTGCCATAAAAAAGCTCCTATTAGATTGATTTTAATTGAAGAAGTAACTTGAGAATAGAACTGCTAAAACAAAGATTAATAGAAGTCCCCAATAAAGAGAAGTTCGATTTAATTCTACTGCTTGTTTATTTGGATTTGGACCTGTCATAAGAAAGATTACCTCGTTTTTATTTCTATATTAGTATATTTTCTATCGTTGAATAAATTGCATAGCAGTAATACTGCCTAAAAAGAATACCGTTGGAATTGCTAATCCATGAACGGCTAACCAACGGAATGTGAAAATTGGATATGCTACAGGTTGATTAATATTTTTTGCCATTGTTTTACCTCAATTATAAACCTTTAGTTAAATCTTCTAATTCTTGTTTCGCACTAAATCGATCGTTTACTAATGGAATTTGTTGACGATCCTGTGTGAAGTATTCATTTGGACGCGGTGTTCCAAAAACATCATATGCTAAACCAGTACTTACAAATAACCAGCCTGATACGAAAAGTGATGGGATTGTAATACTATGAATAATCCAATAACGTACACTAGTAATAATATCCGAAAACGGACGTTCACCCGTAGATCCACCAGACATATTTATATATTCTCCTATAAAAAAAGATTGTTACTCAGTCCAACATAAATTCTTTTTGAATTGACAGAAGCGGGCAGGGGGAATCGAACCCCCATCATTAGCTTGGAAGGCTAAGGTTTTACCACTAAACTATGCCCGCATAATCCTATTATAAAATTATGCGGGTTGAAAAGCAATAAAATCTTATAAGTTTTCTAGTTTCACATCTAAAAATTTTGCTAAATCAGCAGCTTCTTCTTCTAAGTTTGAAATTGCTACTGGTTCTTGTACGGGAGTTAAAGGAATAGTTCGTTCATCTTTTAAACATAAATAAATGCTACGTGTAGGGTTTAATCCTTCTGTAATTTTTATTCCAATAGCTCTAACATTGTTTAAAGGATAAGTTAAAAGAATTTCACGATTTCTCCCAGGAAACCCTTTTCGAACAATTTTCACAAGGTTTTCAACCTTATTATATTCATTATAACCACTTCCAACATCTAACAAAATTGTTAAGACAATATAAAGACTAAATCCTAGACTTAAGGTTCCATAAAACATCATAACTAAGCCTTGAGGTATAAAGATTAGTTCAGTCGGATTTGCAAATGGTAATAAGTTAATTTTAAAATAACTTGAGATCCCAGCTAGTAAAAAACTTAAACCTCCTAGCAGCAAAAAGAACGACCAGAAATAATTGCTAAATCTTCTTGATCCAAGAATTTGATCTTGACGAATTTCGTTTTGCATTAGGTATATTTAAGTAAAAATTAAATTAGTTTAATTGATTTTAATCCTATGAATAGACCAGATGTAAGTGCGAAGCAGAATGCTACTAATAAAAAGTAATCGATAACAATTGTCATAAAATCTTTATTATTTTATTAAAATGAAGTTTATAATAATTTTTCTGTATATTAATATATATTATATAGTAATCTATATAAAAATTTTGGTTAGGAAAAATTTTAATAAAATTTTTCCTAACTCATCTTTATTTAACAAAAAATTTTATTACTAATTTAAACAATCTTCAAATTAATTTTATGGCTAACTTCATTAAACCTTACAATGATGATCCATTTGTGGGTCATTTAGCAACGCCAATTACATCTTCTGCAGTTACACGAGCAATTTTACAAAATTTACCAGCATATCGCTTTGGATTAACACCATTATTACGAGGTTTAGAGATCGGCTTAGCACATGGATATTTTTTAATGGGACCTTTTGTTAAATTAGGGCCGTTACGTGATTCAAGTGTAGGTTTATTGGCTGGTTTTATGTCAACAATTGGGTTAATTGTTATCTTAACATTAGCATTAACTATTTACGGTATCGCTACTTTTGGTCAAGAAAAATCGGAGTCAGCAAATGAAAATGACTTACAAACTAAAAAAGCTTGGGATCAATTTAAAGGTGGATTCTTTGTAGGCGCTTGTGGTAGTGCTGGCTTTGCCTTTATTTGTTTATCAAGTATTCCAACTTTTAGTTAAATTAATGACGTATAATGTTTTAGGTAAAAAGTATTAAATCAGTTAGACTTTAACTGATTTATTCTAAAAAAGAATTGTTAACAATAAAATCAGAAATATGAATTCAACACAAGTTAATTTACAGGAAGAATACTCAAAAACCGAAATTGCCAAAATTTTAAACTTATTGGATGAAGAATTAGTTGGCTTAGCACCAGTAAAAACTCGAATTCGAGAAATTGCAGCATTACTATTAATTGATAAATTAAGAAAAAGTTTAGGAATTACGTCAGGAAACCCAGGTTTACATATGTCATTTACTGGAAGTCCTGGTACAGGGAAAACAGCCGTTGGTTTAAAAATGGCTGATATTTTATATCAATTAGGTTATATCAAAAAAGGTCATCTTTTAACGGTTACACGAGATGATTTGGTAGGTCAATACATTGGTCATACAGCTCCTAAAACAAAAGAAGTTTTAAAAAAAGCTATGGGTGGTGTTTTATTTATTGATGAAGCCTATTACCTATATAAACCAGATAACGAAAGAGATTATGGTTCTGAGGCCATTGAAATTTTACTACAAGTTATGGAAAATCAACGTGATGAATTAGTTGTCATTTTAGCAGGTTATAAACAACCCATGGATAAATTCTATGAATCAAATCCAGGTTTATCTTCACGAATTGCTAATCATATTGATTTTCCAGACTACTCAACACAAGAATTGTTACAAATTGCTAAACTAATGTTGCAAGATCAGCAGTATCAATTAACACCTGATGCAGAAGTTGCATTAGAGCAATATATTGAAAAACGTCGCCAGAAACCTTTATTTGCGAATGCTAGAAGTGTCAAAAATGCTTTAGATCGTGCACGAATGAGACAAGCGAATCGAATTTTTGATAGCCGTGGTCAAGTATTAACAAAAAAAGAATTAGTTAACCTTGAAGCAGCTGATATCTTACAAAGTTCAGTATTTAATGATTAAACAATTCTTTAAAATAAAACTATCTTATGAGTTTATTAGTTATCGGAGGAACTGGAACGTTAGGGCGACAAATTGTTTTACAAGCTTTAACTAAAGGTTATCAAGTCCGTTGTGTAGTCCGCAATTTTCGAAAAGCAGCGTTTTTAAAAGAATGGGGTGTGGAATTAGTTTATGGTGATCTAACTAGACCTGAAACAATTCCTCCTTGTTTGAAAGGAATTACTGCTGTTATTGACGCTTCCACGAGTCGAGCCAATGAATTAGATTCTTTAAAAAAAGTTGACTGGGATGGTAAATTATGTTTAATTGAAGCTGCAAAAGCTGCTAATATTAAGCGCTTTATTTTTTTCTCTGCTCAAAATGTAGAGCAGTTTAATAATATTCCATTAATGAAAGTAAAAAATGGAATTGAAATACAGTTGAAAGAATCTGGTATTCCTTACACAATTTTTCGATTAACTGGTTTTTATCAAGGCTTAATTGAACAATATGCAATTCCTATTTTGGAAAATTTACCAATTTGGGTTACAAATGAGAATACTTATATTTCATACATGGATACTCAGGATATTGCAAAATTTTGTTTACGAGCCTTACAAATACCACAAACTGAAAATCAAACCTATTTCTTAAGTGGCTCAAAAAGTTGGGTTTCTTCAGAAATTATTAATTTATGTGAACAGTTAACGAGTAAAGAAGCAAAGGTTCAACGTATTCCATTGTTTCTTTTAAAATTCGTTAGTCGTTTCTTTGGATTTTTTGAATGGGGACAAAATATTAGTGATCGTTTAGCTTTTGCAGAAATTCTAAGTACAGAAAATAATTTTTCAAAATCAACATTTGAATTATATAAAACATTTAAGATCGATCCATCTGAAATTATTCAATTAGACGATTATTTCTTAGAATACTTTATTCGTTTATTAAAACGATTACGCGATATTAATTTTGAAGATGTCCAAAAACAAAAAAATCTAGTTATTTAATAAATGAGCGATACGAACCACATTGGAGCAATTATTAAGATTTTAGAATCTCCCAAAACGAAAATTATTAAAAACAAAATTTCAATTACGAAATTTCGTGCTCAACTACCTCAGATTAGACAAACGCGGGTTGTCGAGATTATTGTTTGGGGGAATTTAGCTAATGACATTGCAAAATATTATAGTGTTAATGATTATATTTTAGTAGAAGGTTATCTCTCTTTACATAAAATATCTCCATCAAAATCTAGTCGAAAAATTTTAAAACGAGCTAGATTTACTATTTTAAAAGCTTATCCATTCCTTCTAAGTTCAAATCGTTGAGATTTACTAACTTAAAAAGCCATTTATCTCTTTTATTAAAATAAAAAATTTAGAATTATTTTGTTTTAGTATAATTAATATTATCAAAAATAACTTTTTAGAAAAATTAAATGTTAACTTTAAAAATTTTAGTTTATACAGCGGTTATCTTCTTTGTTTCATTATTTATTTTTGGACTTCTTTCAAGTGATCCATCAAGAAATCCAAATCGTAAAGATTTCGAATAATGCTTAATTTACTAGTTTTTCGAGAATTTTATTTCAAAAACATTCTCGAAAATCTAGTAAATTAAAATAACACTATTTTTTTTTATTTTAGAACTTAAATAAATATATGTAAATTTTGGATTTCTCATTATAATATTACTTAAGCAAATAATAACTTTATTTTTTGAAGTTTTTTACCAAACTAACAACTTTATTTTTTAAGTCATAATGAAACGTTTTAATTTAATAGCTTTTCTTTGTTTAGTGTTTTTAGCTCTTGCTCCTGATCAAGCATCGGCTGATATTGGTGGTTTAACAAAATGTAGTGACTCACCTGCTTTTACAAAACGTTTAAATGCAAGTGTCAAAAAACTTGAGCAACGTAAAGGTTTATATGAAGCTGATTCACCTCCAGCTTTAGCGTTAGATCAACAGATTGAAAGAACAAAAGCACGATTTGATAAATACGGTCGTTCAGACTTATTATGTGGAAAAGATGGTTTACCACATTTGATTGCTGATGGCCGTTGGAGTCATGCAGCTGAATTTATCATTCCAGGTTTTGGATTTATTTATATTTCTGGTTGGATTGGATGGGTTGGAAGAAAATATATTCGTGCTATCAGTACTACAAAAAATCCAGCTGAAAGCGAAATTATTATTAATGTACCATTAGCTTTAAAAATCATGACGACTGGTTATATTTGGCCGATTTCAGCATGGCAAGAATTAATCAGCGGTGACCTAGTGGCACCAAAAGATGAAATTACAGTGTCGCCTCGATAAACTTTCCAAATCTAGAAATTAATTATTATTATTGGTTTTAAATAAACTCTATGGACAATTTTCAAAAATATTTATCAACAGCACCCGTTTTATTAACATTATTGTTAACTTTCACAGCTGGAATGATTATTGAAATTAATCGTTTTTTCCCTGATACATTAGGATTTTATTTCTAAAAATATATAAAATAATTATTTTATATATTTTTATATTTTTTCTTTGAATTAAAACTCGACAAAAGAGTGTATAATATTAAATTGAAAACTCATATTCAATAGATAATTTCAGAAATCTATTTTTTTTTTATGAGAGTTTCAGAAATTTTCATCTCCCAACAAGGAGAAAATTAATGGCAATAAGCTCAACTGACCGTCGCGCAAAAAATGTGCAAATTTTTGTTGAAAAAGACGCAGTCGAAACTAGTTTCGCGAAATGGGCACAACCGGGTCATTTCTCTAGAACTTTAGCAAAAGGTCCAAAAACAACTACTTGGATTTGGAATTTGCATGCGGATGCGCATGACTTTGATAGTCAAACAAGTTCATTAGAAGAAGTTTCTCGTAAAATTTTCAGTGCTCATTTTGGACAATTAGCAGTGATCTTCTTATGGATTAGTGGTATGCATTTCCATGGCGCATATTTTTCTAATTACTCAGCGTGGTTAACAGATCCAGTTAATATTAAACAGAGTTCTCAAGTTGTTTGGCCAATTGTTGGTCAAGAAATTTTAAATGGTGATGTTGGTGGTAACTTCCAAGGTGTTCAAACAACTTCTGGTTGGTTCCAAATGTGGCGTGCAGAAGGTATTACAAGTGAAGTTGAATTATACTGGATTGCAATTGGTGGTTTAGCAATGTCAGCAATTATGCTATTTGCTGGCTGGTTCCATTACCATAAAGCTGCACCAAAATTAGAATGGTTCCAAAATGCCGAATCAATGATGAACCATCATTTAGCAGGTTTATTAGGTTTAGGTTGTTTATCTTGGTCAGGTCACCAAATTCATATTGCGTTACCAATTAATAAATTATTAGACGCTGGTGTTGCACCACAAGAGATTCCTTTACCACATGAATTCTTAACTAACCGAGAGTTAATGAGTCAATTATATCCAAGCTTCTCAAAAGGCTTAGCACCATTTTTCAGTGGTCAATGGGGTGAATATTCAGATTTCTTAACGTTTAAAGGTGGTTTAAACCCAGTCACAGGCGGTTTATGGTTAAGTGATATTGCTCATCACCATTTAGCTTTAGCAGTTTTATTTATTGTTGCTGGTCACATGTATCGGACAAATTGGGGTATTGGGCATAGTATGAAAGAAATTTTAGAAGCACATAAAGGTCCTTTTACTGGCGAAGGTCATAAAGGCTTGTATGAAATTCTAACTACATCATGGCACGCTCAATTAGCAATTAATCTAGCGATGTTAGGCTCGTTAAGTATTATCGTAGCACACCATATGTATGCGATGCCTCCGTATCCTTACATTGCTACAGATTATGCAACACAACTTTCATTATTTACACACCATATGTGGATTGGTGGATTCTGTGTAGTAGGTGGTGCAGCTCATGGTGCAATCTTTATGGTTCGTGATTATACACCTGCTAATAATTATAATAATTTATTAGATCGTGTCTTACGTCATCGTGATTCTATCATTGCACATTTAAATTGGGTTTGTATTTTCTTAGGTACTCATGCATTTGGTTTCTATATCCATAATGATACAATGCGAGCTTTAGGTCGCCCTCAAGATATGTTCTCAGATAAAGCGATTCAATTACAACCAATTTTTGCGCAGTGGATTCAAAATGTTCACTTATTAGCACCAGGCACAACGGCTCCAAATGCATTAGCAACAACAAGTTATGCTTTTGGTGGTGAAGTGGTAGAAGTTGGTGGAAAAATTGCAATGATGCCAATTCAATTAGGTACTGCTGATTTTATGGTTCACCATATTCACGCTTTTACAATTCACGTAACAGTGTTAATTTTATTAAAAGGTGTACTTTACGCTCGCAGCTCAAAATTAATTCCTGATAAAGCGAATTTAGGTTTCCGTTTCCCTTGTGATGGTCCAGGTCGTGGTGGTACTTGTCAAAGTTCAAGTTGGGATCACGTATTTTTAGGTTTATTCTGGATGTACAATTCAATTTCTGTTGTAATCTTCCACTTTAGTTGGAAAATGCAATCAGATGTTTGGGGTACAATTGCACCAGACGGTAGTATTTCACATGTTACTGGTGGGAATTTTGCAAGAGGCGCAATCACTATTAACGGTTGGCTACGTGATTTCTTATGGTCACAAGCATCACAAGTAATTCAATCATATGGTTCAGCATCATCTGCATATGGTTTAATTTTCTTAGGTGCACATTTTATTTGGGCATTTAGTTTAATGTTCTTATTCAGTGGTCGTGGGTATTGGCAAGAATTAATTGAGTCAATCGTTTGGGCACACAACAAATTAAATTTTGCACCAGCAATTCAGCCACGTGCGTTAAGTATTACTCAAGGTCGAGCAGTTGGTTTAGCACACTATTTATTAGGCGGTATTGGAACAACATGGTCGTTCTTCTTAGCGCGTGCGTTATCAATTAGCTAAAATTTCTCTTTTTTGTTGCTTAAACCACAAAAAAAGATCTATTTTTATTCAAAACTAAAATTTATATAAAAAGGCATCTAACAATTATGGCAACTAAATTTCCAAAGTTTAGCCAAGCCCTTGCACAAGATCCAGCAACGCGAAGAATTTGGTATGGTATCGCTACTGCTCATGATTTAGAAGCACATGATGGTATGACTGAAGAAAATTTATATCAAAAAATTTTCGCATCACATTTCGGTCATTTAGCTGTTATTTTCTTATGGACAGCAGGAAATTTATTCCATGTTGCTTGGCAAGGAAATTTTGAAAAATGGGTAACAAATCCATTAAAAACAAAACCAATTGCACATGCGATTTGGGATCCACATTTTGGTGAATCAGCAATTAAAGCATTTAGTAAAGGTAATACGTATCCAGTAAACATTGCGTTTTCGGGTGTTTATCACTGGTGGTATACAATTGGTTTTAGAACAAACCAAGAATTATATGTTGGTTCAATCGGCTTACTATTATTATCTTCAGCTTTATTATTTGCAGGTTGGTTACACTTACAACCAAAATTCCGTCCAAGTTTAGCTTGGTTTAAAAATAATGAATCACGTTTAAATCATCATTTATCGGGTTTATTAGGTGTTAGTTCATTAGCATGGACTGGCCATATTGTTCACGTAGCTATCCCTGCATCACGTGGGGTTCATGTTGGTTGGGATAACTTTTTAACAACACCACCACATCCAGCTGGTTTAGCACCATTTTATAGTGGTAACTGGACTGTATATGCTGAAAATCCAGATAGTGCAAACCACGTTTACGGTACTTCAGAAGGTGCAGGTACAGCAATTTTAACATTTTTAGGTGGTTTCCACCCGCAAACGCAGTCATTATGGTTAAGTGATATTGCTCACCACCAATTAGCAATTGCAGTTGTTTTCATTGTTGCTGGGCATATGTACCGCACTAACTTCGGTATTGGCCACAATATGAAAGAAATTTTAGATGCACACCGTCCTCCAGGGGGTCGTTTAGGTGCAGGTCATATTGGTTTGTTTGAAACTATCACAAACTCTTTACATATGCAATTAGGTTTAGCATTAGCATGTTTAGGTGTAGCGACATCTTTAACAGCGCAACACATGTATGCACTTACACCTTATGCATTCTTATCAAAAGATTTTACAACTGAAGCTGCACTTTATACTCATCACCAATACATTGCTGGTTTCTTAATGGTCGGTGCATTTGCACATGGTGCAATTTTCTTTGTACGTGATTATGATCCAGAGTTAAACAAAGGTAATGTTTTAGCACGTATGTTAGAACATAAAGAAGCGATTATCTCACATTTAAGCTGGGCTTCATTATTCTTAGGTTTCCATACTTTAGGCTTATATATTCATAATGATACTGTAGTTGCCTTTGGTCAACCAGAAAAGCAAATTTTATTTGAACCATTATTCGCTGAATATATTCAAGCTGCATCTGGTAAAGCAGTTTATGAATTTAACATTTTATTATCGTCTTCAACAAGTCCAGCAACTACAGCGGGAAATCAACTTTGGTTACCAGGTTGGTTAGACGCAATTAATAATGATAAAAATGATTTATTTTTAAAAATTGGTCCTGGTGATTTCTTAGTACATCATGCTATTGCTTTAGGTTTACATGTAACAGCCTTAATTCTTATCAAAGGTGCTTTAGATGCACGTGGTTCTAAATTAATGCCGGATAAAAAAGATTTTGGTTACAGTTTCCCGTGTGATGGTCCAGGTCGTGGTGGTACATGTGATATTTCAGCTTGGGATGCGTTTTATTTAGCAATGTTCTGGATGTTAAACACAATTGGTTGGGTAACATTCTACTGGCATTGGAAACATATGACAATTTGGGGCGGTAACCCAGGTCAATTTGATGAATCATCTAATTACATTATGGGCTGGTTACGGGATTACTTATGGTTAAATTCATCACCATTAATCAATGGTTATAACCCATTCGGTATGAACAACTTATCAGTTTGGTCATGGATGTTCTTATTTGCTCACTTAATTTGGGCAACAGGTTTTATGTTCTTAATTTCATGGCGTGGTTACTGGCAAGAATTAATTGAAACATTAGTTTGGGCTCACGAACGTACACCGTTAGCAAACTTAGTTCGTTGGAGAGACAAACCAGTAGCTCTTTCAATTGTTCAAGCTCGTTTAGTTGGTTTAGTACACTTTGCAGTTGGTTATATCTTAACTTACGCGGCATTTGTTATTGCTTCAACTTCAGGAAAGTTTGGTTAATTTTCTAAGCTTTATTTTATCTAATGTATGAACTTCTTAGCTCATACATTAGACTCTGGTAAATTTATTTCTTAATTTTAATTAAATCTAAACGCTTACAAAATTCTCAAAATTTCTTACTGAAAAATAAAACTAGTTCAAATGATTCTCTTTCTTTACCTGAACAAAATTGGATAACAGTTAATCAATTTAAAGATGAAAACGCTATATCTTTAAAAGCAAAAAAATTAATTATATATCCTTATTCAATTTCGAGTAACCTTTTAAAAGAAGTGTTATTAAAAATGGGAGTTAAGTTTGTTTTAACTAACGAAATTCGAAAAGCTGGTTTAATTATTGGATTAAAAAGTCATTTAAAACAGAATTTTAAATTAACAAGTTTGGCAAAACAAAAAAATATACCAGTTTATGCTTTAAATCAAGTGAATTTTTATCAAATTAGTAAATTGTTAAAATTTATTACAACGTTCTAATTTTCAGTAAAATCTAAATTTTATCTTTTCTTCACTACTTCGGGATATATCAGATTGATCACGACACTTTAGTATGCCGACCAAATTTTAGTTATGACAAATAAAAGATTAACATAGCCTAGAAAATAGATTTCATTCTAGTTCTTTCAACTCTTTTATTTGTCTTTTCAGTCTTGTATAAATTAGAAAAATCTAGTAGACTAGAATGTGAGGAAGTATTCTAGATTCCTTTTGATTCGGGATATAGCTCAGCTTGGTAGAGCACCTGCTTTGGGAGCAGGGTGTCGTAGGTTCAAATCCTACTATCCCGATATAACACTTTAAAAAATTAAATTAAGAAAAGAAGCTCTTCAAATGTTGATGGAATTTAATTTATTTTTTATACTCTTTACTTGTCAATCAGAAATGTGAACTGATTCTCAGTTTCTTCTATTATGTCTTATTAACTTACTATTACTTCAAACTTTCAAATGAGTTTAGATGAAAAATTTGTTTCCGTTCGAACTATCTTCTATGATTTAGTAGGTAATTTTTTTAAAGGAATCGCTGGACTGTTTGGTTATCCAACAAATCCAGGAATGCCAACAATGTCAGAGATTCCAAGTGATCAATATGCTAGATCACGTTTTCTTGATAGTCTCCCAACACATCGTACCTATTGGCCACCAGTTCAAAGACCTGAAACATGGTTTGAAATGATTTTTGGCCCGACACCCAAAGTGGAATCCGTTCCTCGATACATTTACGAAAGTAAGGAAGAAGGTTTTTATAATTTTTACATTGAAAATTATAAAAATATTTATTTTCTACCAGACTGGCTTTCAGAATTTATTCAAGTTAGATTAAATATTTGTTTAGATATTACGGTTCTTGAAACAATTCGTGAAGTTTTTTTTGTTGGGCTTATGGTTTACTCACAAATTGTAATTTTAAGAATCGCTTTATCTTGGTTTATTTATATTAATCCTTATACTGTTCCATGGTGCTATATAGCGGCAGCTGTTGATTGGACAGAAGATGTTTTACAAGGAATTGTACCCGCTATTCTTGGAGTTAATATTACCGGAAGTGTCTTTTTGGGAATTCTTGGAGTTGTTGCTGATAGTTTAAATCATTTGGTCTTTACGCAGCCGTTTTTACCAAGCGAAGGGGAGGAAACCAAATTACTGATTAATGAACAAATGAAAAACGTTTTAGTTTTTCATTATTTACCCATTTTATGGTATCGCTATCCAATTCCGAATGATATCAGAGAATTTTGGTATAAAGAGCGACCAGATATTCTTGAATATATGGAAAAAGCGTATCAAGACTTAGATATTCAATTTTTACCAGATGATATTGTTTCACAGTTAAATGAAAGAAATTTAACGTCTTCCGTCTCTAATTCTTTGATGCAGGTAGAAAACAATTTAAATGATATTGTTTCAAGTGAGGTAATATCCAAAAACGATTTGATTGCGAGTGATTTATTTTTTACAAAGCTTCATTTTTTGACAGATTATTTCACTACTGTTTTAGTCCCTTAGTTTTAATTTATTAATTTTTTTTCTAGAGGGAAACAAACTTTCTGTTTTTATCCTTCTAGAGATATATTATTTTTTTGTTTGACTTGATTGTTTAGGTTTTGCTAAAAAGGAATTCCTTAGGAGCTGAAAAATTATCTAAAAAAGGGAAGGAAAGTTCTGGTTTAATACAAACTATTTTTAAAATAACAAACTTGAAATTGAGATGAAGAATTAAAAAAAATTGTTCCATTAATTATGGTTTCTTTCGAAAAAAAGTTAAATTAAATTCAGAATTCGGAAAGTTAGTTTCTGAGTTTTCTGGTTTCAAAGAGAATAGTCAGTTTTCTAAAATTTTTTAAAACTATTTTAGTAAAAAATATCTTTTAAAGTAAGATAAATTAATAAAAAGATAACTCCTTTTTCCGAGCTTTCAATAGTAATCTATAATACAACTTTATTAAAACGCTTTTACAAGCAAATAAAACAAATTTAAGGAAATTTTAAGAGAGTTTGATCCTGGCTCAGGATGAACGCTGGCGGTATGCCTTACACATGCAAGTCGTACGAGAGTTTTTAACTCAAGTGGCGGACGGGTGAGTAACACGTAAGAATTTGCCTTT
>Ga0210039_1000193_pt1 | contig 67837 bp, 75 predicted proteins | sample CryGeyCG2114_250_3_FD_185460 | JGI IMG/M metagenome (GOLD analysis project Ga0210039, IMG submission 185460) | Groundwater microbial communities from aquifer - Crystal Geyser CG17_big_fil_post_rev_8/21/14_2.50 (SPAdes) (version 2) | ecosystem: Environmental > Aquatic > Deep subsurface >...
CCGCCTATGAGCGCGTCCTCGCCGAAATGGAGCGCCAGCAGGCGATCGCGGGCACCGATGACGGTATCTGGCGGTTCGATGACGGCGCAGCCTATTACGATGCGCTGCTTGCCAGCTACACCACCACCAACCTCACCGCCGACCAGATCCACAATATCGGCCTGCGCGAAGTGGCCCGCATCCACGGCGAGATGCGCGACATCATGGACCAGGTCGGGTTCGAGGGCAGCCTCCAGGACTTCTTCGAATACACCCGTACCGACGACCGCTTCTTCTACGACACGCGCGAGGAATACCTGGTCGATGCGCGCGCCGCGGTCGATCGGCTGACCGAGAAGCTGCCCGAATATTTCGGCACGCTTCCCGAAGCCCCGTTCGTCATCAAGCCGGTCGAGGCGTTTCGCGAGAAGAGCGCGGGCAAGGCGTTCTACCAACGCCCGGCGCCCGACGGTTCGCGCCCCGGAACCTATTACGTGAACCTCTACAATCTGAAGGACATGAGCAAGAACGAGCTCGAGGCGCTCGCCTATCACGAGGCGATCCCCGGGCATCACCTCCAACTCGCAATCCAGACCGAGCTCGAGGGCCTGCCCGCCTTCCGCCAGTTCGGCGGCGTGACCGCCTATTCGGAAGGCTGGGGCCTCTATTCGGAGGAACTGGGCAAGGACATGGGCTTCTACAACGACCCCTATTCGGACTTCGGCCGGCTGGGGATGGAACTGTGGAGAGCCTGTCGACTGGTGGTGGATACCGGCATCCACTCGAAGCGCTGGAGCCGCGAACGGGCGATCCAGTACCTCAAGGACAACACCCCCAATCCCGACGGCGACATTCGCAAGGCGATCGAGCGTTATATCGTCATGCCGGGCCAGGCGACCGCCTACATGATCGGCAAGCTCAAGATCATGGAACTGCGCGAACGTGCCCGCACCGAACTGGGCGCCGACTTCGACATTCGCGGATTCCACGACGTCGTGCTGACCAACGGCCCGGTGCCGCTGAGCATCCTCGAGGAGAATGTCGACGCGTGGATTGCGGCGGAGAAGTGATTCGTTTGTTTTAAGCCCCTCAGACGCCGGGCGCGGGCCATCCGGCCCGCTTGGCTTCGCGGCATAAGCCGCGGCGTGCAGTCGCACGCGTGCGCGCTACCGCGCGCAAATTCAGGACGGATATCGCTGGCCTGACTCCAAGCGGATACGATCGAGACGGTCGTCCGCAGCGCGGCTAGCGCAAGGCAAGGGCGACCGCCCGCCCGCAGCAGCCCCGCAGCGAAGCGAAGGGAATGGCTGCGAGGACGCACGCGCGGATGCGCGGGCGGAGGACTAGCGGAGGACTAAACGCTAACGACTCGCAACAGGCGGGTTTTGGTTGAAATCGGACGGTTTCGCTCCGATTTGGGCTGCATGCGCCTCAGCAACCTTGCAGATTACGCCATCGTCACGATGAGCGCCGCGGCCCGCCATTGCGGCGGGGGGCGAACGTCTGCGGGCGAGCTGGCGGCGGAAACCGGGCTTCCGGTCCCCACGGTGCAGAAGCTCGTGAGCAAGCTTTCGTCCGCGGGATTGCTGCGCTCGACGCGTGGCGCGGGCGGCGGATTGCAGCTCGCGCGCCCGGCGGCGGCGATCACGATGGCCGATATCGTCGAGGCGGTCGAAGGCCCGATCGCGCTCACGGCCTGCGTCGAAGGCGAGGACTGCGCGGTCGACCACACTTGCTCCGTCCGCCCCCACTGGCCGCTGATCAACGAGGCCCTGCGCGGCGCGCTGGCCGATATTCCGCTGACGCAACTCGCGCAGCAGAGAGAAATGGCATGACCGAAGAAACCCAAGTCCAGGACCGCCCCGAGCAAGACCGGGAAGCGAAGGAAGCCGCCGCGAAGGCCGCCGAATACGAATTCGGCTGGCATTCGGACATCGATACCGAATTCGCGCCCAAGGGCCTCACCGAGGACACGGTGAAGTACATCTCCGCCAAGAAGAAAGAGCCCGAATGGATGCTCGAATGGCGGCTCAAGGCGTTCCGCCTGTGGCAGGAGATGGAAGAGCCCAACTGGGCCAAGCTCGGCTATCCTAAGATCGATTACCAGGACGCCTATTACTACGCCGAACCGAAGAAGAAGCCCGAGCTCGAATCGCTCGACGAGCTCGATCCGGACATCAAGTCGGTCTACGACAAGCTCGGCATCCCGCTTGCCGAACAGGAAGTGCTTGCCGGGGTGAAGGGCGCGCGCAAGGTCGCGGTCGATGCGGTATTCGACAGCGTCAGCGTCGCCACGACTTTCCGCGAGGAGCTGACCAAGGCCGGCGTGATCTTCATGTCGATCAGCGAGGCGATCCGCGAATATCCCGAGCTGGTGAAGAAGTGGCTCGGCAAGGTCGTGCCGCAACGCGACAACTACTTCGCCACCTTGAATTGCGCGGTCTTTTCCGACGGCACCTTCGTCTACGTTCCCGAGGGCGTACGCTGCCCGATGGAGCTCAGCACGTATTTCCGCATCAATGCGGAGAACACCGGCCAGTTCGAACGGACGCTGATCATCGCCGAGAAGGGGAGCTACGTTAGCTACCTCGAAGGCTGCACCGCGCCGATGCGCGACGAGAACCAGCTCCACGCCGCGGTGGTCGAGCTGGTCGCGATGGACGATGCCGAGATCAAATATTCGACCGTGCAGAACTGGTATCCCGGCAATGCCGAGGGTGTCGGCGGGATCTACAATTTCGTCACCAAGCGCGGCCTGTGCCAGGGCGCGCGCAGCAAGATCAGCTGGACCCAGGTGGAAACCGGCAGCGCGGTGACGTGGAAATACCCTTCCTGCGTGCTCAACGGCGTGGACAGCGTGGGCGAATTCTATTCCGTCGCGGTGACCAACAACCACCAGCAGGCCGATACCGGCACCAAGATGATCCACAATGCCAGCGGCACGCGCAGCACGATCATCTCCAAGGGCATCAGCGCGGGCCAATCGCAGAACACCTATCGCGGGCGCGTGGCGGTGGCGGCCAATGCCGAGAACGTGCGCAACCGCACCGAATGCGACAGCCTGCTGATCGGCGACCGCTGCAGCGCGCACACCGTGCCCTATATCGAGGTCAAGAATCCCAGCGCCCAGATCGAGCACGAGGCCACCACCAGCAAGATCAGCGACGACCAACTGTTCTACGCCATGCAGCGCGGGCTCGACGAGGAGCAGGCGATGGCGCTGATCGTCAACGGCTTCGCGAAGGAGGTGCTGAAGGAACTGCCGATGGAATTCGCGGTCGAGGCGCAGAAGCTGCTCGCGATCTCGCTCGAAGGGAGCGTAGGATGACCGACCGCAAAACCCTCCAGCTCCGCGATCCCTCCGAGCAGTCCGACGACACCCCCGCGATCAAGAAGAAGGGGCGCGGGTGGGAGATTTCGGAGAAGCGGCTCGATGCGCTGCACGAGCGGGCGCGCGAGATGCGGCGCTTTTCCTCCGATGCGCACAAGGCGCTGGCCAAGCGCTTCGCCGAGGCGGACATGGGGCCGTATACGTTCAAGCGCCACGCGGTGGTCGGCTCGGCGATCGTCGATTTCGCCTGCCACAAGCTCGGCATGGCGATCGATATCGACGAGGAAGGCGAGAACGAGACGCTCGCCAAGCGTCGCGACAAGAGCCTCGAGGCGGTCGGCATCCGCGTGATGCGGATCAAGGCCGAGGACATCCTCGAACGGATCGACGACGTGCTCCCGCGCATCACCGCCGGCATGCGCATGCGCATCGCCGACAAGCGCGAAGCCCGCGCCGCGCACCGGGCGCAAGGCAAGCGCGACCGCCCGGCGCCCGAAAGTCCAACCCAAGCCACCGACGAGAGCGGGGGCGAGCAATGAAGCGTCTTATGCTCTTGCTCTCCGCGGCTCTGGCGGCGAGCGTCACTATGCCCGCATCGGCGACCGACAATACGCGCGCAGAAGAGCGGTTGCGGGCTTGCCTCTCGGCCGGTTCGATCAACCACCCGCACACCGAGCTGCTTGCCGCCATCGTCGCGGTACGCGCGCTGTGCGGGGTCGAAATCAAGCGCGTGCGCACCGAACGCGTGACCAGGGCGCGCAAGGGCCTGGTCGGCAGGCAGGCCGAACGCGCGGAACGCCAGGCGATCCGCAATCTCAACGACGAGATCGCCGTCGCGATCGCCAATTTTACCGGGCTGCGCGGATGACACCGAAGACCATCGCCATCGTCCTCCCACTCCTCGCCATCATCGCGACCACCGTCGCGATCGCGATGGCGCACAAGAAAGATTCCGATGCTCAAGATTGAAAACCTCCACGCCGAAATTGACGGCAAACCCATCCTCAAGGGGCTGACGCTCGAAGTGCAGCCGGGCGAGGTCCATGCGATCATGGGCCCCAACGGCGCGGGCAAGTCGACGCTCGCCTATGTGCTGGGCGGCCGCCCGGGCTACGAAGTGACCGACGGTTCGGTGACGTTCGGCGGTAAGGACCTGCTCGATCTCGAACCGCACGAGCGCGCCGCCGCCGGCCTGTTCCTCGGCTTCCAGTACCCGGTCGAGATTCCCGGCGTCTCCAACGTCCAGTTCCTGCGCGAGGCCTTGAACGCCCAGCGCGAGGAGCGCGGCGAGGAGAAGCTGACCGGCGGGGAGTTCCTCAAGCTCGCCAAGGAGAAGGCGGGGCTGCTCAAGCTCGACATGGACATGCTCAAGCGGCACGTGAACGTCGGCTTTTCGGGCGGCGAGAAGAAGCGCGCCGAGATGGTCCAGATGGGTATTCTCGACCCGCAATTCGCCGTTCTCGACGAGACCGATAGCGGGCTCGACATCGATGCGCTGCGCGTGGTGGGCGATGGGATCAACGCGATCATGCGCCAGCCCGACAAGGGCGTGCTGCTGATCACCCACTATCAGCGCCTGCTCGAAGTGGTGAAGCCCGACAAGGTCTCGATTCTAAGCGACGGGCGCATCGTGCGCACCGGCGGGCCCGAACTCGCCATGCAGCTCGAGGAAGAGGGCTACGATCGGGTCATGGAGACGGCATGACCGAAGCCCTGATTCTCCCCACCACTCGCGACGAGGCCTGGCGCTATTCCGATGTCGCCGCGCTCGAAGGGATGGACCTGTCCACCTTCGACGACTGGCGCGACATCGAGGTGCCCGCGGGCGAGAGCTTCCGCGACGTCATAGCGATCACTGACGAGAACACCGGTCCCGACGAGACCGTGCTGCATCGCCTTCGCGTGCGGCTCGGCGAAGGCGCGCGCTGCGAACTGTTCGGACTGATTGCGGCCGGGCGGCTTGGCCGCGTCGAAGTGGTCGTGACGCTGGCGCGAGGGAGCCATTTCGAGCTCGGCGGCGTGACCGTCGGCGGGCGCGAGACGACGCGCGAATTCGTCACCCGGATGGCGCATGAGGAACCCGAGGCGACCAGCAACCAGACCGTGCGTTCGGTCCACTGGGGCAAGGGCACGGGCAATTTCCTCGGCCGGATCGACGTCGTGCGCAATGCGCAGAAGACCGACGCCGCGCAAAGCTTCAAGGGCCTGCTGCTTGAAAAGGGCGCGAGCGTGAACTCGGTGCCGCAACTCGAGATCTTCGCCGACGACGTCAAATGCGCCCACGGAGCCGCGATCGGCCAGCTCGACGAAAGCGCACGCTTCTACATGGCTTCGCGCGGGCTCTCGCCCGATCTTTCGCGGAGGCTGCTGGTGCAGGCCTTTATCGGCGACGCCTTCGTCGCGCTCGACGACGAGGAGCAACGCGAGGCGCTGATGCAGGCCGCGCTCGACAAGCTGGACCGGCACTTGTGAGCACCGCCCCAGTCCTCGACCGCAAGGCGGATTTTCCAGGCCTCGTCACCGCGGGCGGCAAGCCGTGGCACTATCTCGACACCGCCGCCTCGGCGCAGAAGCCGCTGGCAGTGATCGACGCGATGAGCCGGGCGCTGGGAAGCGATTACGCCACCGTCCATCGCGGGGTCTATAATCGCTCGGCGCAGATGACGCTGGGCTACGAAGCCGCGCGCAAGCGGGTGGCGGACTTCATCGGTGCGAAAAGCGAGAACGAGATCGTGTTCGTGCGCGGCGCGACCGAGGGGATCAACCTCGTCGCGCAGACGTGGGGTGCGGCCAATATCGGCGCGGGCGACCGGATCATGCTATCCACGCTCGAGCACCATTCGAACATCGTCCCGTGGCAGATGCTCGCCGAGCGCGTGGGCGCGCAAATCGACGTCTGCCCGCTGACCGAGGACGGGTTGATCGATCTCGATTGGCTCGAAGCCAATTTGACCGAGCGCCACAAGCTCGTCGCGCTCGCCCATGTCTCGAACGTGCTCGGTTCAGTGCTCGGCGCGAAACGCGCGGCGAAGGCTGCGCATGCGGTCGGCGCGAAGCTGCTGCTCGACGGCTGCCAGGCCGCGCCCCGCATGCGGCTGGCAATGGATGAGCTCGACTGCGATTTCTACGTCTTTTCGGGCCACAAGCTCTACGGTCCGACCGGGATCGGCGTGCTCTGGGCGCGCGAAGAACTGCTCGACGCGATGCCGCCGTGGCACGGTGGCGGCGCGATGATCGACAAGGTCTCGTTCGAAAAGACCACCTATGCCCCGCCGCCGCAGCGGTTCGAGGCGGGTACGCCGATGATCACCGAGGCGATCGCGCTCCACGCGGCGATCGATTATGTCGACAGCGTCTGTGGCTCCGGCGGCATGGAACGCCTGTTCGAGCATGAAAGCAACCTTGCAACCAAGGCGCGCGCGGCGCTGCGCGACACCAACAAGGTGACGCTGTTCGGCCCCGAAAAAAGCGCCGGGATCGTAAGTTTCGCGCTCGACGGGGTTCACCCGCACGATCTGGGCACCATATTGGACGAGGAAGACGTCGCGATCCGTGCCGGCCATCATTGCGCGCAGCCGCTGATGGAACATCTCGGCGTCAGCGCCACCGCGCGCGCCAGTTTCGGCCTCTACAACGACGAAAGCGATATCGACGCGCTGATGCGCGGGATCGAGAGAACACTCAGGATTTTCGGATGAGCGACAACAAGGATTACGTCGCGGCGCCCTCGCCGCTCGACCAGGCGGACATGATGCCGCCCAAACCGCCGCGTGCACGCGTTTCGGATGCGGTCGACGACGACGCGCCCTCGGAGAGCGCGGGTGAGAAGTTCGAGCGCAAGCGCGATTACCTCGCCGGCTTCCTCGACAAGCAGCCCGAAGCCGCGCCGACCACAGGCGATGGCGGAGAGTTGCAGCAGAAGGTCGTGGACGCGCTCAAGGAAATCTACGACCCCGAAATCCCGGTCAACATCTACGATCTCGGCCTGATCTACGGTGTCGAAGTTTCGGACGAGTCGGACGTAAAGGTGATCATGACGCTCACCACGCCGAATTGCCCGGTCGCGGAGACGATGCCGGGCGAAGTCGAACTGCGCGCGGGCTCGGTCCCGGGCGTGCGTCATGCCGAGGTCGATCTCGTCTGGGATCCGCCCTGGGGCCCCGACAAGATGACCGACGAGGCGCGCCTCGAACTCGGTATGCTATAAGGTGCTGTCATGACCGACACGAAAACCCGTACCCGCCCTGCCGCCGTCATCCTGACGCTTGCCGCCGAACAGCGCGTCGCCGAGCTGATGGCGAAGGCGCCCGAAGACGCGATCGGGGTCAAGCTCTCGACCCCGCGCCGCGGCTGTTCGGGCCTCGCCTACTCGGTCGACTACGTGACCGAGGAGCAGGGCTTCGACGAGAAGATCGAGACCCCGGGCGGCACCTTCTACATCGACGGGGCGAGCGTGCTCTACCTCGTCGGCAGCACGATGGACTGGGTCGAGGACGATTTCACCGCCGGTTTCGTGTTCGAGAATCCCAACGCCAAGGGCGCGTGTGGGTGCGGCGAAAGTTTCATGGTATAGGGCGCGCATGCCCACGCCCTTTCGCCCTCACAAGCTTGGCGGCAATCCGCGCGATGTCCGCGCGACGCACGGTGTGATCGAACTGATCGAGCTTGAGCTCGAAAAGATCAAGATGCGGCTGATGAGCTTTCCCGGACAACAGGACCGCATCGGGTTGAAAGCCGAGCAGGTTCATCTGCAGAAGATCCTCAGGCAACTTCGCCGCAAGCCGCCCGAAGCTGGTCTTGCGGTGCCCGCCGTGCCGCCCAAGGGACCGCCTCCCCAACAAGGCGGGGCTGAAGCGCCGCTCGATTTCGACGACTAACGACCCAGCGCCGCGATGCAGCCGGCGGGATCGACCGATTCACCCGCGGTATTGCGCGCATCGACCCAGGTCGCGCGCCGTTCGCCGCCCCCTTCCAGCGTGTAGAGATAGACATCGAGCAGGCAGGCCTGCCCGGCGAATTGCAGCTTGCGCGCATCGCCTTCGGAAAGGTCGATGCGCGGCTGGCCGAAGCGGGCCACAAGTTGCGCGGCGGTGGCGTCGACCACCCCTTCCAGCCCGCGCCCTGTCATCCGGGGCGGGGCCGAGGGAGTCGGCGGAGTCGCGCTGCGGGTGACCGGTTGCGGCGGGATCCTCGGTGGAGTCGAGCCGCCGGCACATCCGGCGAGGGCCAGCGCAAGGAGCAGGGCGGCGTGGAATCTCATCGTGCCTTTCCGTGAACGAGGTGGGTTGCCATCGCGGCCCCCAGGAATGGGGCCAGGAAGTTTACGCCCGGCACCGCAAACAGTGCCGCGACGATCCCGCCCATGACGAAGCGCTCGCCGCCACCGAGCGGCTTGGGCCCAAGTTCGACCTCGTGCCGCGCGGCGACCATCTCCATCAGCTCGCGCCCCAGCAGCACGGCGTTGACCAGCCAGAATACCGCTGCCGCACCGACTCCCGTCACCAGCAGGACGAGCGCGAAGGGCAGCGCGACGAGGTTGAACAGCAGCGCGCGGCCCGCCCCCTTGAGCCCGCGCCGCGTCTCGCGCGCGAAACCGAGATCCCGGGCCTGCGCCGCGCGGTCGGGATAGAATTTCGCTTCGACCGCCTTGACCACGTCGTCGGCAAAGAACTGCAGCGCCGCCATCGCGACGATCCGCCACAGCAGCCATGCGCCGATCACCACGCCGAGCACCGACAGCGCCCCGCGCACGCCCTGGGCCCCGGCGAAGGCCCCGTCCTGCAGGCCTGCCGCGCCCAACCCCCAGTCGAGCGCGATCCAGCCCGCGGTGCCGAGCGCGACGAACGCGACCAGCGCCAGCCCCACGCTCTTGAGCAACAGGGCGAGGACCCGCCGGTCGGCGAGCTGGCGGATGGCAAGGGCGAGCGCACGCAACATCGCCAGCACGAATCGGGCGCTACCTGCCCGCTGTCAACGCTTGGCAGGGCGCGGACGAACCGTTAGGCGCGCCCCCACACCATTTACGCCCTACAGGATTTTTCATGACCGAACCCCGCTACGACGTGATCGCGATCGGCAATGCCATCGTCGACGTGATGGCCCCTTGCTCCGACGAGCTGATCGACGAACTCCAATTGAACAAGGGCGGGATGACGCTGGTCGACGACGAGGGGGCCGCCATGCTCTACGACGCGATGGGACCGGCACGCGAAATCTCGGGTGGCTCGGCGGCGAACACGCTGGCCGGCATGGCCGCGCTCGGCGCGCAATGCGCGTTCATCGGCCAGGTCGCGAAGGACCAGCTCGGCGATGTCTTCAGCCACGATATCCGCGCCGTCGGCATCGATTACGACACGCCCGCGCGCGAGGGCGACCCGGCCACCGGGCGTTGCCTGATCTTCGTCACCCCCGATGGCGAGCGCACGATGAACACCTTCCTCGGCGCGAGCACTTACCTGCCCAAGGAAGCGCTCGACGAGGACCTGATCGCAAGCGCCGGCGTGCTCTATCTCGAAGGCTATCTGTGGGACCCCGAGGAACCGCGCCGCGCCATGCGGCGCGCGATCGAGGTCGCGCGTGCGGCAGGCCGCAAGGTCGCCTTCACCGCGTCGGAAAGCTTCGTGATCGATCGCCATGGCGACGATTTCCGCGCGCTGATCGAAGACGGCCTGGTCGACATCATGTTCGTCAACGAGAGCGAACTCGCCACGCTGACCGGCGAGGACGATTTCGAAGCGGGCCTCAAGGCGCTCGACGGCAAGCTGCCGATCCTCGTCGCGACCCGCAGTGAAAAGGGCGCGGTCGCCATCGCCCACGGCACCCGCGCCGAAGTGCCCGCGGCCCCGGTTGACGAGGTGGTCGACACCACCGGGGCAGGCGACCTCTTCGCCGCCGGATTCCTCACCGGGCACGTGCGCGGCGAGAGCCTCGAGCGCTGCCTGGAAATGGGCGCGATCTGCGCCGCCGAAATCATCTCGCACTACGGCGCGCGGCCCGAGGCGGACTTGCAGGACCTGGTGGGGTAGAGTCTTCGTTTCTCGCGCACCCATCCGGGCGCGCGTCCTCCCTGCTATTCCCTTCGCTACGCTACGGGGCAGGTCCGGGCCGGCTGTCTCCGCGGCTTATGCCGCGAAGCAAAGCGGGCCGGATGGCCGGCGGCCGGCGTTTGAGGGATCAAACAAATAACTCACCCCCGCTCCCGCTCGAGTTCGCGCCAGCCGATATCGGTGCGGCAGAAGCCGGTATCGAAATCGAGGCTCATGATCGCCTCGTAGGCGAGGTTGCGCGCGGTGGTGACGCTGTCGGCGAGCGCGGTGACGTTTAGCACCCGGCCACCATTCGCGACCAGCTGTCCGTCCTCGTTGCGCTTCGTGCCCGCGTGAAAGATTTTCGCGCCCGTCTGCTCGGCCGCGCCGACCTTGCAGATCGTGCCGCCCTTTTCGGGCGTGCCGGGATATCCCGGCGCCGCCATCACCACGGTCAGTGCGGCGGATTTCTTCATCGCGATTTCGTCCACCTCCGAGAGCGTGCCGTTGGCGCAGGCGAGCATCAGCTCGACGAGGTCCTCGTCGAGCCGCGCCATCAGCACCTGGCACTCGGGATCGCCGAAGCGGACGTTGTATTCGATCAGCTTGGGACCCTCGCTGGTCAGCATGAGGCCTGCATAGAGCACGCCCGAAAACGGTGTGCCGCGCGCTTTCATCGTGGCGACCGTCGGTTCGACGATCCGCTCCATCACCTCGCGCTGGAGATCGAGGGTCAGGATCGAGGCGGGACTGTAGGCGCCCATTCCCCCGGTATTGGGGCCGGTATCGCCATCGCCGACGCGCTTGTGGTCCTGCGCGGTGCCGAAGGCGCGGACGGTTTCGCCGTCGGCCAGCGCAAAGAAGCTCGCTTCCTCGCCAGTCAGGAATTCCTCGATCACGACTTCGGCGCCGGCCTCGCCGAACCTCCCGCCGAACATGTCGGCGAGCGCGCTGTCGGCCTCGGCGCGGTTGGCGGCGATCACCACGCCCTTGCCCGCCGCGAGGCCATCGGCCTTGAGTACGTAGGGCGGTTCGAAGCGGTCGAGCGCGGTGCGCGCCTCGTCGAGCGAGGTGGTGTGGGCGTAGCCGGCGGTGGGAATATCCGCCTCGCCGCACAGCCGCTTGGTGAAGGCCTTGCTGCCTTCGAGCTGGGCGGCTTCGGCCGAGGGGCCGAATACGGGGATGCCCGCTTCGCGCAGGCTGTCGGCAAGTCCGTCGACCAGCGGGGCCTCGGGCCCGATCACCACGAGCGCGATGTCGTTATCGCGGCAATGTGCGATCACGGCAGCATGGTCGCCGACGTCGAGCGCGACCGATTGTGCGCCGTCATCCTCCATCCCCGGATTGCCGGGAGCGGCCTGGAGATTGTCGCAACGCGGCGATTGCATCAGCTTCCACGCCAGCGCATGCTCGCGCCCGCCCGATCCGAGTAGAAGGATATTCATGCCCGCAAATCCGCCTTTCGATGACACTGAAGACAACAGTAACGCTCCCGGCCTCGTAGCGAGCGCTCGCGCGGGCGACAACGCCGAGCCGTTTTCGGTCAGCGAGATTTCCGCCCAGCTGAAGCGCACGGTCGAGGACCGGTTCGGGTTCGTCCGCATTCGCGGCGAGCTGTCGGGGGTGAAGCGGGCGGCGTCGGGACATCTCTACGCCAGCCTCAAGGACGACAAGGCGCGGATCGATGCGGTGATGTGGCGCGGCAGCGTCGACCGGCTCGCCTTCCAGCCCGAGGACGGGCTCGAAGTGGTCGCGAGCGGCAAGCTGACGACCTATCCAGGGCGCTCGAACTACCAGATCGTGATCGAACGGATGGAGGTCGCGGGTGAGGGCGCGCTGCTCGCGCTGCTCGAGAAGACCAAGCAGAGGCTCGGTGCCGAGGGGCTGTTCGATGCCGAGCGCAAGCGGCGCCTGCCACTATTGCCGCGCACGATCGGCGTGGTCACCTCGCCCACCGGCTCGGTGATCCGCGACATCCTCCACCGCCTCGCCGATCGCTTCCCGAGCCACGTGATGGTCTGGCCGGTGATCGTCCAGGGCAAGGGGTCGGCCGAACAAGTCGCAGCGGCGGTGCGCGGGTTCGGGGCGATCGAACCCGGCGGCGCGCTGGCGCGACCCGACGTGCTGATCGTCGCGCGCGGTGGCGGGTCGATCGAGGATTTGTGGGGCTTCAACGAGGAAGTGGTCGCGCGCGCGATCGCCGAGAGCCCGATCCCCGTGATCAGCGCGGTCGGGCACGAGACCGACACCACGCTCGCCGACTTCGCCGCCGACAAGCGCGCGCCCACCCCGACGGCGGCGGCCGAAATGGCGGTGCCGGTGCGGGCCGAGCTGGCTGGCTGGATCTCGGAGCTCGGCCAGCGCCAGCGCGCCGCGACGGGGCGTACGATCGATCTCGGGAAAGAACGGCTCGCGGCGCGCACCGAGCGACTGCCCGACGGCGAATCGCTGCTCCAGCCTTATGCCCAGCGGCTCGACGAATTGGCCGAAAGGCTGCGCCGCGGGCTGGTCGACCGGGCGCGAACCGGGCGTGAGCGGCTGGCGGGCCTGCGTCTCTCGCCGGCCGTGCTCGAGGGGCACCTGCGCCAGGCTCGGCACGCGCTGGCTGCGCAACGGCTGGCTCCGCAACTGGTGCTCGGCCCGCTGGCGCGGCGGCGCGAAAGCCTGGCCGCGCTCGCCCGGCTTGCCGAGCAGCTCCATCCCGACAAGCCGCTGGCGCGTGGTTATGTCCGCGTGATGGCGGGCGACGGCGCGACGCTCACCAGCGCTGCCGGCGCGCGCAAGGCCGACTTGCTGCACCTCAAATTCGCCGACGGGATCGTCGATGCGGTGCCCCAGGGACGGTCGCCGCCGGTCGCGCACAGGCCGAAGCGTGCGAAACCGTCGGCGGCGGGACAAGAAGATTTGTTCGGTTAATCTGCGCTGTGTTAAGGGTCGCGGCATGTTGATGAGTTCCAAAGGTCGCGCGGCGACGCTCCATTACGGCCCCAACGGATTTCGCGTGCTACGCAGCGGCGACCATGTCGTCTGTGCAGTGACCGCAGTGCAGATCCCGCTCGAGGAATTGCGGTACTGGAGTGTCGACCGGCAGGAGCCTTACGCCAATGCGACCGTGGCGGCACAGCGGCTCGCCGGCATCGACGAATGATCGGCAAGTTCGCCACCGCGATCGTCGGCGCGTCGCTGCTTGCCGGATGCGCCGCCGACCGCGATGTCGTGACCGAAGCGCCGCCGCAGCCGACCGTCACCTCGGCGCCGGTGGTGGGCAAGCCCGCGCCGACCCCGGCGGCGACCGACCCGGCCCCGAGCCTGCGGGTGACGGGGCAGCTGACGCAGGGCGGCTTCATTCGCGGGACCGCCTCGCGCGGGGTCCGCAGCGTCACGCTCGACGGCGAGCCGCTGCGCGTCGCCGATGACGGCAGCTTCTTCGCCGCGTTCGACCGCGATGCCGACCTCGATCACACGCTCGTGGCGATTTTCGCGAACAAGCGGATCGAACGGCACATCGCGATCACTGCGCGCGACTGGGACATCGAGCGCGTGAATGTCGCGCGACGCCCGGGCGGGATGACCGATGCCTTTTGGCGTATCCGCGAGCCCGAATGGAAGCGGATCGTCGCCGCGCGCGCCGAGGACACCGGGGCGACCGGCTGGAAGCAGGAGTTCTTGTGGCCGGCGACCGGGCGGATTTCGGGCATGTTCGGATCGCAGCGGATCTACCAGGGCGAGCCGGGCAGCTATCATTCGGGGATCGACATCGCCGGCGGCGAGGGGACGACCTATGTCGCTCCCGCCGACGGGGTCGTGGTGCTCGCGACGCCCGAACCGTTCAGCCTCGAGGGCTACCTGCTGATCATCGACCACGGCAACGGGCTCAACAGCGCGTTCCTGCACAATTCGGCGATCCTCGTGCGCGAAGGCGAGACGGTGAAGCGCGGACAGCCGATCGGTCGCATCGGGGCGAGCGGGAGGGCGACCGGGCCGCACCTGCACTGGTCGATCAAGTGGCGCGACGCGCGGCTCGACCCGATCCTGTTCACCGGGCCGATGTAGTGCGGGCTAGCTTCCGAACTATTCGACGCGCTTGGCCTTGACCCCCAGCTGCGTCCGGACCTCGATGAAATAGCTGGTCAGCGCGCCGCGCTTGATCGTCACCTTGTCGCCCACACGCGGCGCATTGAAACGCATCGGGGGATCGGTGATCCGCCACACGGCATTGCCGTCCTCGATCGTGATCAACCACCCGTCGCGGCCGACCCGGGCAACCCGGGTGATGGTCGATTCAATCTCCTCGACCCCCTCTCCATCGTCGAAGAACGGGACCTTGACACCGGAAAAGCCGAACAGGTCCTTGCGCGCCTTCTCCGCTTTCTCGCGGTCGACGATTTCGATCTCGCCGCTTTCCTCCGCGCTCAGCAAAAGCCGCGCCTGTCGGTCGTAACAGGCCAGCCGCGCATCGTTTTCGGCAATCCCGCTACATTTGCGCAGCTCGGCCAGCGGATCCCGGCTATCTTCCTGAGCCGCGGCGGGAAAACCGGCAATCGCGGCGCCCAGCGCAATGTAAAGTACTCCGGATACCCTCATCACATCCCTCCGTGTCTCGGGTCAGGATATATCCGCAACAACCGGAAAGCCACTGTAGCAAATTAGTCACAATCTATGAGCAATGCAGCCAGCGCCGCCGCTGCCGATTGCGCGCCTCCCCCCACTTTCGTTAGGCTTGCGCCAGTTCCGGGTCTTTTGCCCCGGGCTAAAGCTATGGACCATAGAGCACGCCTCCGGGCCTGCTTCTTCAAGGGGACAATAATGTCGAATCGATTTAACAAGGCGGCGCTCCTTTCGGGCGGTGCGATTGCGGCGATGGCTCTTGCCACTCCCGCGCTCGCGCAGCAGACGACCGACGACGCCACCGATCAGGAAACCGCGATCCAGACGAGCGAAGGGGCCGAAGAAGGCGCCACCACTCGCGTGACGATCACCGGTTCGCGCATCGTGCGCAACGACCTCGACACCGCCGCGCCGATCGCGGTCGTGCAGGACGAGGAATTCAAGCTTTCGGGCACCGTGAACGCCGAGCAGGTCATCAACACCCTGCCGCAGGTCATTCCGGGCACGACCGCTTTCTCGAACAACCCCGGCAACGGCACCACGGACCTCAACCTCCGCGGCCTCGGCCAGAACCGTAACCTCGTGCTGGTCAACGGCCGTCGTTACATGTTCTACGATCCGGGCCAGATCACCGACATCAACACGATCCCGACCTTCCTCGTCGGCAGTGTGGACGTCGTGACCGGCGGCGCCTCGGCCGTTTACGGTTCGGACGCGATCGCGGGCGTTACCAACTTCAAGCTGCGCTATGTCGACGGCATCGAAGCTGGTGGCCAGTACTCGATCACCGAACGCGGCGATGGCGCCCGCTACAACCTGTTCAGCGCCCTCGGTGCCGAATTCGACGATGGTCGTGGCCGTGCCACGGTCTACGCCGAATACTACAACCGTGAAGGCGTCTTCCAGGGCGACCGCGCGTTCTCGAACTTCGCTCTCGGTGCCGAAAGCTTCGGCGCCCCGATGCAGCAGTTCGGTTCGTCGACGCTCCCGAACGGCGTGATCCGCTACTTCGGCGACGGCAACCGCGCCGGCACCGAATTCGCGGCCAACCGTGCCGTCGTGTTCGACGACACGCCCGGCGAATTCCGCACCCGTACCGGCGACACCTACAACTACGCGCCGGTCAACTACCTGATGATCCCGCAGGAGCGGTACCTCATCGGTGGTCACGCGGAATACGACATCGGCAACGGCCACACCGTCTATTCGGAAATGAGCTACGCCAACAACCGCGTGCAGCAGGAACTCGCCGCGACTCCGGTCACCGGCGACTTCATCGTGAACCTCGCGACGGTCCAGCCGTTCCTTTCGGCGGCCGACTTCGCGCAGCTGCAGCAGCTCAACGCCACCGAAACCGACGGCGATCCGGACAACATCACGCTGTTCCTGCAGCGTCGTACGGTCGAAACCGGTCCGCGTAACTCGCTCGACGAGCGTAACGCGTTCCGCATCCTGACCGGCGTCAACGGCCCGCTCACGGATACGTTCAGCTACGACCTGTACTACCAGTACGCGCGTACGCGGAACGCCAACATCCAGGAAGGCAACATCTCGCGTTCGGCCTTCCAGGCCGGTCTCGACGGCACTGCTTCGCCGATCAACATCTTCGGCCCGGGCACGCTGACGCCCGACATGGTCGACCAGATCTCGATCCGCGCGCAGAACGGCGACGTCTCGACCCTGCAGGTCGTCTCGGGCGTGATCTCGGGCACCTTCGGCAACCTCGGCATGGGTGCCGACGATCTCGGCATCGCGCTGGGTACCGAATACCGCAAGGTGAGCGCGCAGTTCATTCCGGATACGGCTCTGTCCTCGGGCGACGTGATCGGCTTCAACGCCGGTAACCCGACCGAAGGTAGCTACGACGTGACCGAAGTGTTCGGCGAGCTCAACCTCCCGATCATCGACAACGGCAACGGCCTGACCCTCGATGTGACGGGTGCGGCGCGTTACTCGGACTACAGCCTCGAGAATGTCGGCGGCGTGTGGGCCTATGCCGGCGGCGTGACCTTCTCGCCGATCGACGACGTGACCTTCCGCGGCCAGTATCAGCGTGCGGTTCGTGCGCCGAATATCGGCGAGCTGTTCGGTGGTCAGTTCATCAACTTCCCGGGCGCGCAGGATCCCTGTGCCGATCCGGCGATCCTTGGTGATGCGACGGCCGTGGCCCTGTGCCAGGCGACCGGTGTCCCTGCTGGCAGCGTCGGTGATCCCGGCATCCAGCTGAACACCCAGATCCCGGCGCTCGGCGGTGGTAACCCCGATCTCCAGGAAGAAATCTCGGACAGCTGGACGGCCGGTGTCGTCCTCAGCCCGAGCTTCGCTCCGGGCCTGAACGTCACGGTGGACTGGTACAACATCAAGATCGAAGACGCGATCGCCACGCTCGGCGGCGGCTTCGCCAACACGATCAACCTCTGCTATCGTGTGATCCAGGACATCAACAGCCCGTACTGCCAGCCTTTCGATGGTACGCGTGCCGCGAACGGTTCGATCACGGTCGCCAACCCGCCGCTCGTCAGCCTGGCCAACGCCTCGCTGTTCGAAGTGGAAGGTGTCGACTTCCAGGTCGATTACGGTACCCCGGTTCCGTTCTCGATCTTCAGCACCGAAGAAGATGCTCGCCTGAACTTCTTCTTCCTCGGCACGTACACGATCAAGTCGAACTTCACCCCGGTCGATGCCCTCCCCGACGAGGTCAACGAGTGCGCCGGCAAGTTCGGTACGTCGCAGTGCGGTGAACCGACTCCGGAATGGAAGTGGACTTCGCGTTTGTCCTACATCGACGGTCCGGCGACGATCAGCCTCCGCTGGCGTCACATTGGCGAAGTCACCGATGACGACCCCTCGATCGACTACGCCGCCTTCGGTGGTCTCGAAACCATCGAAGCCGTCGACTACTTCGACCTGTCGTTCGCGTTCGACATCACCGAGAGCTTCACGCTTTCGGCCGGTGTGAACAACCTGTTCGACAAGCTTCCGGGTACGCCGCAGTTCAACGGCATCCTGGTCAGCAATGCGCCGAACAGCCTGCTGCTCGGCGACAACCAGGAACAGGCCAACACCTATCCGAGCACCTACGACGTGCTTGGCCGGGACTTCTTCATCTCGGCTCGCATGCAGTTCTGATCTGCATCGACCGACCGAAGAACGGTCAAAAGAAGGGGCGGCGAGCTTTGGCTCGCCGCCCTTTTCTTTTGTCTGCCATGAATTCCGCCGCTGGCAGCTAGTGCGAGGGACCGCGATCAGCGCGTGAGGATGCGGAAATGTCCGAAGGGCGGGCGCCCGGGTTCGGCCAGTTCCTCGACGTCGCGTTGCACCAGCCCGGCCTCCGCAAAGGCCCGTTCCATCAGCGCGGCATCGTCGGCCGCATGACAGGCAGCCTCGAGCGAGTCGATCCGCCCGACCTCGTTGCGCGCCTGCGCCGCGATCCGGTCGAGCGTGGCGCTGACATTGGCGGGGTGGTCGCGCGCGCCCATGGCGAGCGTCTGGCGGACCGCTTCGGCGATTTCCCACGCCGCCGATCGTGGCCCGAACTTGCGCGCGCCTTCGCCCGGTGCTGCGGTGAGGGCGGGCGGCACGCCGACCTGTCCCAACGCTCGCAATGCGAGGCTCTTCTTGCCCTTCTCGACCAGCTCCTGCTCGTCGATCGCCCAGCGGATCGCATCGCGCCGGGCGATATTGTGCGCAAGGATCGGCCCGTCGCCGCGATGGGTGATCAGGCCGACCTTGCCACCCGGTGCGAGCACACGCGCGATCTCGGCCGCGACCCGCGCCGGATCGCCATATTCGAACGCGAACTGGGCGGTGACCGCATCGAAACTGTCGTCGTCAAAGGGCAGGTCTTCCATCGCGACCCCGCCACGGGTCCGGATGCCCTGAGGTGGATCGGGCAGCTCGGGCGCAAGGTCGACGCCCTGCAACCTGAAACGCGGCGACACCGCCTTGAGCGTCGCGAGCACGCGCGCATCGCCGGTGCCCAGATCAAGGATCCGTGCCTTGTCCGGAAGGCCATCGGCAAAGCGGCGCCAGGCTTCGGCCTGGACCCGGTCGATGCCCTGCCACGCATCGGGCAGGCAGCCCCCGCCCTTGCGGCGCTCACCCGCCCAGAAGGCGCTCCATGCCTTGGCTTCCTGCTCGCGGTTCAACCGACATCCCCCGCGCTCACATCGAAAGCCACCGTCATTCTCTCCCCTTCGGCAAAATTCCGGGTCCCGTGGTACAAGGTACTCGGGAACAGTGCGAGCTTGCCGCGCTCGGGCTTGATCACCCGCAAGGGTTCGAGTTCCGTGCGCAGGTCCGGAGGCGGGCGTCCGATCTCGAGATGGCCCGGACAATCCTCGTCATCGACCGCCGGCGGGACGACGAGGTAGAGCGCCGAGGACAGCACGCCGAGCGGATGGATATGGCTGGTGTGGAAGCCAGCGCCCGGCAGGCGCACCGACCAGGAATGCGTGATCCGCCAGGGCTCGTCGCGATACCGCAGCACAGGGTGCGTCTCATCGTGCTCCGGCAATTCCTCGCGATAGGCCTCGAGCGTGGCGACGATCGCCGCGCGCAGCCGCGCAAGCACCGGCTCTTCTCGCTGGAACAGCCGGCCGCGGGTCTGGGTGCCGCCACGCACGGACTGCCCGAGCGGCAGGGCGGAGCCGCGATGAAGCTCGCGCAGGAAGTCGGTCGCCTCGTCCAACACGCCTTGGTCGGCCAGAGCCACCGGTCGCACCAGTCCTTCGCGCCCATGCAGCCATTCGTGGCGCGGGTCGTCGAGCAGGCGCCAGCAGACGTCGCGCAGCGCCCACAGATTGACTGCAGGGCCGCCCGCTTCGATCAGTCCGCCGAGCGCCGCTTCAGCCTGTTCGATCCGGCCCATCCGGATATCGTGCCGCGCACCGTGCTCCACCCAGTCGCGCGTATCGCGGCGAAATTGCGCGAAGATGCGCTCGGCTCGCTCGGCGTCCCCCGCCATGCCCGCATAGACCGCTTCGAGCAGCGCGAAGACCTCCGTCTGACGTGCGGCATTCCGGGCCCGAGCAGCGATCTCTACCGCTTCGGCGAAGAAATCGAGCCCGCCCAGCGTCTTCGCCCAGGCGAGGTAGATCGCGTCGGGAGGATCGGCTTGCTTCGTCGCATCGGCGAAATGGCTCGCAAAGTCCGTGTCGCCTCCGGCCAGGCGCAATTGGGCGAGCGTCTCAAGCCCCTCGATCCAGTGCGGTGCCTGGGCGATGACCTGGCGCATAAGCGCGACGGCCTCGTCATTTCGCCCGGCGACATCGAGCGCCAGCGCCTTCGCCTGCCACAAACCGGCATCCCCGGGTGCAGCCGAGATTGCCCGCTCGATCCGTTCGAGCGTATCGACCTGCCCGCGCTCGAGTGCGACACGCGCTCGCCCGTGGAGCGCGCGGACATGCCCCGGATCGCGTTGCAGGACCTCGTCGTAGCTCGCCTGCGCTGCGGCGAATTCATAGCACTGCCGCTCGGCGTTGCCGCGCGCCGACCAGTAGCGGGGCTCGTCGCGACCGATGTCCTCCGCCCCGGCCAACATCATCGCCGCCTCGCGATGCCGCCCCACCCGGCCCAGGGCGATGGCAAGGTTGATCGCGTAGTCGAGTGCGGCAGGATCGAGCTCCCGGGCCTTCGCAAACAGCTCCGCAGCGCGCGCGGGTTCTGCCATCCGCAAATGCGCGACCCCCACCGAATTGACGAGGCCGGCATCCTCCGGATCTGCATCGATCGCACGGGCATACAGCGCCTGCGCCCGGGCACCGTCGCCCGCCTTCTCGGCCGCCAGCGCCTGCTGGTGCAGTTGCGCGGCCTGGCTCATTTGTCTCGGAACCACCCGGTGATAGCGAAGCGCCCGGCCGGGGCGAAGGGCGGGACGAAGCTCACCAGGTGCGGTTGCGGCACTTTGAACATGTTGAGCGTGTTGAACCGCGGGCGATAGCCGGCGACGATATCGCCGTCCTCGTCGAGGAAATTGAGGTATCCGCCCCAGTCGGGGTGCCAGTCGCCGGGCGCGAAATTGAGGACGTAGGCTACCTGCCAGCCGTCTTCGACATGGCTGTCGATATGGCGGCCGAGGAAATGCCCCGGGGCGAACAGCGTGGCTTGCGCATCGGCCTTGACCAGTTCGGGGATCCCGGTGACCTCGCGCACGAGCTCGAGCGTTTCGGGCGTGTTGAGATATTCGACCAGCAGGTCGTGCGGACCGCCCTCGGCCCATTTTTCCCTGTATGCGTCGACCATCGGGTAGCGGCCGTAGCGAAAGGCGTAGTCGCCCTGCATCGCGGCCCTGTGGGTGCTTTCGGCGATCTCGCGGAGGATCGGCTGCGCGGTATTGTCCTGCAACTGCTCGCGCCGGGCACCCTGTGGTTCGCCGTCGATCCCCGCCTGCCAGCCCATTCCCCACGGCGTCGCCTGGGCGAGGATCGAGCGGATCTCGCGCGCGGTTTCGTCGGTCAACACGTCGCGGATCTGAACCCTCGTGTCCCGCGCGAAGCGCTCTGCCGCGGCCCCGCGATCGATGCCGGGATTGAGTTCGAAAAGTGCCTTGGCCATGCGGGAAGTCCGTTGCGGGTATTCGCCCGAGGTCCTAGTCCATCGCCGAGGCGGGCGGCAAGGCGGGAAGGAAGGCGCAGGCGCGATGGTGCGGAAAACCTTGGCTCTCCTGCTTCTGCTGCTGGGGTGGGTCACCGTCTGGTCGCGCACCGAGCCGCCGCCCGAGGACATCGAACCCGTTGTCGAGCTGATCGCATTTCCCCATTTCGAGCGCGAGGCGCAGCGCGGGGTCGCGGTCGAGGGCGTCTGGCAGATGCGCTCGCCGCAATTCTCCTTCGGAGGTTTCTCCGCGCTCGCCATGCGCGATGACCGAGGGCTGCTCCTGTTCAGCGATTACGGGACGGCGCTCGAACTGCCAATGCCGCGCAAAGGCGATGCGACGATGCGGATCCCGCTCCGCCGGATTGGGGAAGACACTGCGCGAAAGTCGGGCCGGGATATCGAAGCGGCGACATCGTTCGGCGACCGCACGTGGCTCGCGCTGGAGAACCGCAACGCGATCGTGCGGCTCGGCCCCGGGCGCAAGATCGAGCGCATGGCCACCCCGCAGGCGATCGCGGGCTGGCCGGCCAATAGCGGTCCCGAATCGCTGGCGCGGCTCGCCGACGGCCGGTTCCTCGCCCTCCGCGAAGGCAAGGTCGTGGTCGGCGAGACCGATCCACTGGTCGGCGCGTTGTTCGAGGGCGATCCCACCGAGAATTCCGAATCGCGTACGATCGCGATCACGGGCGCGGACGGTTACCACCCGGTCGATGCAGCGACCGCACCCGACGGGCGAATCCTTGTCCTGCTGCGCCGACTGGGTTTTGCCTGGCCGTTCGAGTTCCACAGCCGGCTGGCATGGCTCGATCCGGACGACCTCGCCGACGGAACGGCGCGCCTCTCGGCACCGATCGACCTGTCGGCGATCCTGCCGCGCGACAATTACGAGGGGATTGCGGTGCGCGGAGCGGGCCATCGCTGGGATATCTGGCTGGTGTCCGACGACAACGATTCGCACTTCCAGGCGAGCTGGCTCGCGCACCTCACCCTCGATCCCGGCAGATTGTCCGACTGAATCAGGTTCGGCGCACGCGAAGAAGCCGCGCTCCCTCGCGGGAGGCGGCTTCTGCAACCGGATCTACCGGTGGGAAAGGTTAGGCCGCGGCCTTCGCCTTGGCGATTTCGCGCTTCACCTTGCGCGCATTGTCGCTCAGCTTCTCGTCGGAAGTCTTGAGCAGCCAGTTGTCGAGCCCGCCATTATGTTCGACCGAGCGCAGGCCCTGCGTCGAAACGCGGAACTTGAAGCTCTTGTCGAGGCTTTCCGACATCAGCGTGACGTTCTGCAGATTGGGCAGAAAGACTCGCTTCGTGCGGTTGTTGGCGTGGCTCACGTTGTTGCCGACCTGGCGTCCTTTGCCGGTCAGCTCGCAAATGCGGGACATGACACTTCTCGTATATGGAATCGGTTTGGCCGCACCATGGCGACGAAGGCGCGCGCATAGCGGGCATGTGCGAATTGGTCAACTTGAAAGCCCCCGGTTGCCACGATTGGACCGCGGGCTTACCACTGACCTTCTTCACGATCGGAGGATCCATACCATGAAGAAATCGATTGCGCTCGTCGCTGCCACGACCCTCGCATTCGGCCTCGCCGGCTGCGATGTCGACCAGACCGAAGAAGGCGAACTGCCCGAAGTCGAGGTCGAAGGCGGCAACATGCCCGAATACGATGTCGAAGCGCCCGACGTGGAAGTCGGCACCGAGGAGGTCACGGTCGACGTTCCCACCGTCGATGTCGACACCGAAGATGCCGAAGGCGAGCCGGTTATCGGCGACGAGGAATAGATCTTACGAGGCGAGGCGCGCGACGGGCTGTAATCGCCCGGCCCGCGTCGCCCACCCGCGGCCGGAAGCGCGACAGAAACGATGACGCAATGGCCGCTGCCCGACCCGATGGCATTGGCGCTCGAGGAGGCGCAGGCCGCTGCGCATCAGGGCGAAGTCCCGGTCGGCGCGGTGGTGGTGTGCGACGGCGACGTGATCGCGCGCGCCCACAACAGCCCGCGGTGCCTGCACGATCCCACCGCCCATGCCGAAATGCTTGCGCTGCGCCGCGCGGCCAAAGCGCTCGGGCGAGAGCGGCTCGAGGACTGCGAGCTTTGGGTCACGCTCGAACCCTGCGCAATGTGCGCCGGCGCGATCGCCCATGCGCGCATCGCCAAGCTCTATTACGGGGCCTCTGACGAGAAGGGCGGGGCGATCGAGCACGGGCCACGCCTGTTCGAGCAGCCGACCATCATGCACCGGCCCGAAGTCTATTCGGGCATCGGCGAAGGTCCTGCCGCGGCCCTGTTGCGCGATTTCTTTCGCGCGCGACGCTAGCGGCGAGGGGTCACAAGCCGCGCCAGATCGACAGCGGGGCGGCATCGGCGGGGCCGTAGCGGCGCCTACCGCAGTCGGTCGGCATCCAATCGTTATCGTAACAGAGCCTGATTTCCTCGAGCCAACCGCGCTCGTTCCGGTCGATCCCGATGGAGCCGCGCGGGAAATGCGGGTTGGCCGCGATCCACGCATCGCGCAGGTCGCCCGCGGTGAGCCCGTCCTTGCGCGAGAGCCGGTCGAGATCGGGCTTGTCGTAGGAATCCCACAGGATCTGCTGGACGCGGTAATAGGTCGAGGGTCGACGGACCATGCAGCTGCCGTGCTTGGCCCATTGGCGGGCGAGCAACGCCGCGCTCGGGCTCATGCAGAGACGGCGCGCCAGCATTTCGCCCGACGGGCGATAGCGCGTACGGCACCATTGCGGCCAGCGACCGCCCGGGCCCTCGGGCCACAGACCGTGGACGATCAGCCCGAACCAGCCATTGCGGCGGTTGCATTGGCGCAGGCGTCCCGCGCGGCTGCCCGCGTCGCGGCAATGCTCGGGCGACCAGCTCAGCGCGAAGGTATAGCCCGTGACGCGCAGTTCGCGCCGCTCTCCGTCGGGCGCGATGCGCGGCACCGAGACCCGTTCGGGGACGCGGCACTGATAGGCTTGCGCGAGGGCGGGCGGGCCGGAGGCGAGGAGTGCTGCGGCACCTAGTGCGAGACCGGCCCTGACGGGGCCCGCGCCGGTCATTCGCCGTCGAGGTGTCCGTCGTCGTCCTCGTCAACCACCCGCTTGCCCTTGAGCCAGATCGTCGATTCGGCCTTGAACAGGTAGAACACCGCGATCAGCTGAAGCGCGAGGACAAACAGCGCAACCAGCGGAGCGATGGCCGGCAATGCGGCGAAGATCGTCGGGAGGCCCAGCAGATTGATCGTGACGACCCCGACCACGAGGTAGCGCACAAGGCCGATCCGGCGGCGCGAGACGAGATACCACAGCAGCAATTGCAGCGCCGCCAGCAGCGCGATGAGGATGATCGCGACCGTATCGGACGAGCCTTCGACTAGCCCGCGCGAGCCCTGCCCGCCCGCGAACCGGTTGGCGACGACCGCAGCGATCGAAGCGCGGTCGAGGAAATTTGCGATGAGCTCGATCGTGACCGCTCCGAGATAGAACAGGTCGAATTTCTTGATGCTGTCGGGCCGCATGGGCGTCCTCCCCCTTGGATTGCGCTGGCTACATTAGCGCTTTGCGGTGCGCGTGCAATCGCCCTCAGATCGGGGTGAAATCGAGCCCGATGTCGGCGGCGGGCGCGCTCTGCGTCAAACGTCCGACCGACACGTAATCGACCCCGGTGGCGGCCTTGGCGGCGATCGTATCGAGATTGATCCCGCCCGAGGCTTCGGTGGGGACGCGTCCGGCGACGATGTCCACGGCTTCGCGCAGCGTGTCGGGGTCCATGTTGTCCAGCAGCAGGCGGGTGGCACCGGCCTCGAGGGCGGGCTCGATCTGGTCGAGCCGGTCTACCTCGCAGATGATTTCCTTCACCCCGGCATCGACTGCGCGGCGCACGGCCTCGCCCACGCTGCCGGCGACGAGCACGTGGTTGTCCTTGATCATCGCCGCGTCCCACAGCCCCATGCGGTGGTTCTGCCCGCCACCCATCCGCACTGCGTATTTTTCGAGGAACCGCAGCCCGGGGATCGTCTTGCGGGTGTCGAGCAGCACGGCATTGGTGTCACTCATCGCATCGACATATTGCCGCACCAGCGTGGCGATGCCCGAGAGGTGCTGCACGGTGTTGAGCGCCGCGCGTTCGGCGGTGAGCATGGCGCGGGCATTACCTTCGAGCCGCATCAGGTCGGTTCCCGGTTCGACGCGATCGCCATCTTCGACCAGCCGCTCGATCGCCATGTGGGGATCGAGCCGCCGGAAGAACGCTTCGGCCACCGGCAGGCCCGCCACGGTGATCGGATCGCGCGAATCCATCACGCCCGAGAACCGAGCCCCGGCGGGAATGACGCTTTCGGACGTCACATCGCGTCCGCCACCTTCGAGACCCTCGCCAAGGTCCTCGGCAAGGGTCTCGGAGACGAATTTTTCGAGATCGAAGCCGGTCAGCGAGAAACTCATCACTTCTCCGTTCGTGCTGCGCTTGCGCAAGCACGCCAGTGCCGACGCCCTTCGACAGGCTCAGGGCGAGCGGTTGTATGGTTAGTGGACGAACCGCGCGACCACGTCGCGATAGCTGCGGCTGACCTTAACCTCGGCTCCCGAATCCAGCACCAGGAAGCATTCGCCGTTGGTGTGCGGCTTGACCTGCCGGACCAGGTTCAAATTGACGATGGTCGAGCGGTGGACTCGCTGGAAGGTGCGCGGATCGAGCCGGCGTTCGAGATCCTTCATCGTCTCGCGCAGGATCAGCGAATTGTCGGCCGTGCGGATGCACATGTAGTCGCCCGCCGCCTCGATATGCTCGATCGTGTCGACATCGACTCGGAAGATCTGGCCGCGATCCTTGACGTTGAGCAGCTTTTCGTAGCGCTCGCTGCTCTCGCCCGTGCCTTCGAGGTCGTCGACCCGGTCGGGTGCGACTTCGGCGAGCACGTTCTTGAGCTTTTCCGCCTCCTCGGCCGACTTGCGCTCGGACAGGCGGTTGCGCACGCGTTCGATCGTGTCGGCAAGCTTGTCCTCCTCGACCGGTTTCATCAAATAGCTGACGGCGTTGGCTTCGAAGGCGCGGATCGCGTGCTCTTCATAGGCGGTGACGAAGACGAACAGCGGCGGATCGATGTCCATCACGCCGTTGACCACGGAAAATCCGTCGAAACCCGGCATCTGGATGTCGAGGAAGACGAGATCGGGCTTCTCGGTCTTGATCTTTCGGATCGCCTCGCGCCCATTGGCGCAGGTGTCGATGACTTCGACGTCGTCGAACGGCTCGAGACGAACCTGCAAGCCCTGGATCGCGAGCTTTTCGTCGTCGACGATGATGGTGCGGATGGTCATGTGCTCTGGCTACTCCCTTGAGCAAAGCGGGGCGGGACCAGTTCGGTTCCCTCCGGTGATCCCTGTTTTTCGGTCGCCACGCGTGGTTGCGCGGCGGTTTCGGTTGCGAATTCGGCCGGTATCTCGATGATGACACCGAAGCCGCCCTCGGCCGGTTCGCGGATCTCGAAGCGGTGTTCCCCTTCATACGCCTGTGCGAGGCGATTGCGAATATTGTCGAGCCCGACCCCGGTCGACACCGCTTCGCCGCCATCGAAAGTCTTGCCCGACATGCGCTTGTCGGTCGCGCTGTCCTTCAGCCCGGGGCCGGTGTCCGACACCATGATTCGCAGCGTCGGCCCGATCAGGCGGACGTCGACGCGGATCTCGGCGCCGCTTTCCTGCGGGCTGACCGCGTATTTGATCGAGTTCTCGACCAGTGGCTGGAGCAGGAGCGAGGGCATCAGCGCATCGCAGGCCTCGTCGTCGATCATGAAACTGGTGCGCAAGCGATCCTCGAACCGCATCCGCTCGATATCGAGGTACAATTTCAGCGTGTCGATTTCCTGCTCGACCGTCACGCGCCCGCCGGGTTCGTGGATCAGCGTGTAGCGCAGGAAGGACGACAGGCGCGAAAGCATCGCATTGGCCTGCGTCGTCTGCTTGAGCAGGACGAGCGTGCTGATCGAATTGAGCGTGTTGAACAGGAAGTGCGGGTTGAGCTGGTAGCGCAGCATGGCGAGCTGGGCGCTGGTCGCCTGTCCTTCGAGCGCGAGCAGGCGGTCCTGCTGCTCCTCGACCTGGAGAAAGAAATTGATCGCGTAATAGAGCGCCGACCAGGCACCCAGCAGCACCAGGTCGTATCCGTAGACGCCGACCAGCCGCTGGACGAAGCCCGATTCGGTGTCGGGTCGGTAGAGCCCTACGATCCAGGTATCGACGATCGCGTGGATGCCGACCGCGAACAGCAGAACGATCAGGCTGACGCCCCAGGTCACCAACGGCGGACGGGTGATCAGCTGGCGGTACACCACCGAAAGGATCAGGCTGATCGAGAACCCGGTCACGGTGAAGACGAGCAGGACGAGGAAGAACGACCACGGCTGGTCGTTCGCCAGCGCCGACATGATGCGCAGCGCCAGCACGCCGCCCCACCCGGCCAGCTGGAGCCGCCAGAAAGCCTGGTTCTTGTTCGCGAAGAACGGCGTGGGTTGGACTGGAAGCACGGCCATCAGGCCATTGCCTTTAGCCCGGAAATCGCGCTCGCGGGAAAATTTTGCAGCCCTGTTCGCCATCGCGTATGCTGCGATCGATTAGGGAGCGATGCGATGGATGTGGATAGCAAGGCAGTTCACGGCGCGACGGAACGCGCGAATTTTGCGGCGATGACCGAAGGCACGCGCGAGGATTGGCAACTGATCGCGCGCGAATTCGGCGAACACGCCCGGGGAACGCCCGATCGCGTGCTTGAACATCTCAAACTGCTCGAAGGCGACCATGGCGGCTTCCCGGTCTGCCGGCTCGAACATTCGTTACAATGCGCCACCCGTGCGCATCGCGACGGGCGCGACGAGCCCTATGTCGTGATGGCGCTGCTGCACGATATCGGCGACACGCTCGGGGCCTACAACCATCCCGATATCGCGGCGGCGATCATCAAGCCTTTCGTGAGCGAGGAACTGCACTGGATCTGCCAGCATCATGGCGCCTTCCAGGGGTATTACTATTTCCACCATCTCGGCATGGATCGCGATGCGCGCGAGCAGTTCCGCGACAGTCCGTATTTCGACGCCTGTGCGGAATTCTGCGAGAAGTACGACCAATCGGCCTTCGATCCGGACTACGATTCGGAAAGCCTCGAATTCTTCGAACCGATGGTGCGCCGGGTGATGGCGACGCCGGTCAATTCTCCGATCGCGGCGGCCGTCAGCGAGAAACCGGCGGCGGCATGACGTCGCGCGCGGCCGCGAGTTCCGCCGCGAAATAGGGCGTCCAGTCGAGCGTCCCTGCCGCGGTGATCGCCTCGATTTCGCGCGCGATCGCGTCTCGGCGGGATTTCCACCCGTCGTGCGACGTCCCGAGATAGAGGAACCCGTCCTGCCCCGGGCCGTGCTTCTCGAGGAAGGCGACCGCGCCCGCCGGATCGTAGCCCGCACGCGCCATCAGCCACGGGGCGAGCCGGTCGGCCTCGCGTTCGACATCACGCGACGAGGGGCGCCTGCGCCGCGGCAATTCGCGGCGCAGGCGGTGCTTGAGGATGTTGTGCGCCAGCTCGTGCGCGACGAGGAAAGCGAGGCCGTCGTCGGCGATATCGCCCGCAAGCCATCGGTCGCCGATTCGCACGCGCAGGCCGGTGCTCGCCGCCCTGTCCGAATCCTGGATGACTTCGAAACGGGCATAACAGGCGGGCTCGCCTGCGATCCGCCGTTCGTCTTCGCCGCTGCGCGCGATAGCGACAGCGCCAGAACTGCGCAGCATCGCCTCGATTGTCTCGTTGACGTCATAAAGCCGCTTCCAGTCGCGGTTATCCTCGGCCGGAAGCGTGTTGGGATCGCGCCCCTCGAGACTTGCGATCTCGTCGCCGGCAGCGATGCCGGCGCGTATTGCGGGACTGTTGCTGGCCACTGCCTGCACCGCGAAATCGCGCTTCTGCCCGAAGGCCTCGCGCACCGCGTCGGGGTCCGCCCACCCGCGCACGTCGCGTAGCATCAGCCCGATGGCGGGGCGTGCATCGGGACAGAGGTCCGCTGACGCCCTCGCCAGTTTCCAGCCGACATCGAGTAGGCGGCGGTCGGCCCAGGCCTGACGCTCGAGCGGCGTCGGCTCGGCCTGCTGCGCGAACGCCGGAGCAGCGGTCAGGGCGAGCAGAAGGAGAGTGCATCGCAGCGCGCGCATCGGTCTATTCGCGCGCGGATTCGATCGCTTCTGCGAGCGTATCCTTGCCGACCGCGCCCGCCAGCACGGTATCGCCCACGATCCATGCGGGCGTGCCGTCGAAACCCATCCGGCGAGCCAGCGCGCTGCTCTTTTGGAGCTCGGCGTCCAAGGCCGGGTCGGCAATGTCCTTCCTGGCCTGCGCCATGTCGAGCCCCGCGCGCCCGGCCGCGATCTCGATCGCCTCTTCCGCAGGGGCGTCGACCTCATACATTGCACGGTGGAATTCGCCGTATTTGCCTTGCCGCGCGGCGGCGAGCCCCATGCGCGCGGCAGCGACGCTGGCGTCGGACAGGATCGGCCATTCGCGGATCACGACCCGCAGGTCGGGATTGGCTTCGATCAGCGCCTGCACATTGGCGAGGCTCGCGCGGCAATAGGTGCAGGAATAGTCGGTGAACTCGACCAGCGTCACGGTCCCGCTCGGATTGCCGAGCACGGCACCGGGAAACGGGGTTTCGAGGTCGGTACGGATGTCGGCGAGCTGGGCGCGCGCCTCCTGCGTCTGCAACGCCTGCACCATTTCGGGCAGGATATCAGGGTTTTCGAGGAGGTAGTCGCGGTGGCTGTCGTCGGGGATCGCGCGATCGATCAGAAATCCCGCGCCGGTGCCGATCGCCAGTGCTGTCGCTACGGCCAGCGTGAAGCGGCCTGCCGAAATTCCTTCACTCATGAAACGCCCCTATCGCCCTTCGCGCTCACGCTCCAGCGCGGCGCGCGCCTGCATCGCGATATCCTGTGCGCGCAACCAGTCGGGCGAACCCACCGGAAGTGCGTTCTCGGCCGCCTCGGCGCTTTGCAGCGCGCGCTGCATCTGTCGGCTCAGCACTTGCTGTTCGGCGCTGGCGAGGCGCGCGCGGGCCATGTCGCCGCGAGCGGCATAGACCACACCGAGCTGGTACCAGGCGAACGGATTGTAGCGATCGCGCTGGACCGCGGCGCGCAAGACCCGCTCGGCTTCCTCGTAATTGTCCTCGTCCTCGGTCGCGATAAGCGCGTGGCCGAACATCGTCGCGATCAGCGGCTGGGCGCGCGTAATCTCGGTCGCACGGCGCAGCGGCGGCAGGGCTTCTTCGGGGCGCCCCGATTCGAGCAGTACCTGACCCTTGACCTCGAGCAGGTAGGGATCGTCCGGGTAACGTTCGAGCAGCGCCTCGATTTCCTCGCCGGCACGATCGACCTGCGCATCCTTGTGGAAGGCATAGGCGCGCGCGATTCGCGCGGCGTCACCGGTCATGCTGGTCGGATAGCGGGTAAGCACCTGCTTCGGCTCGGCGAGATAGCCGTAGAGCTTGGCCTGCATCCGCTGGAAGCGCGCCTCCAGCTCGGGATCGGTTTGCTTTTCCCAGGCGGGGTCGATCACGTAGGTCTCGCGCAGCGTCGCCACGCGATCGCCCGCCATCGGGTGGGTGCGGTAATATTCGTCGTCGTCGCGCGCGCTCGGGCGAAACCCGCGGCGGAATTCCATCTGCTGCAGCCGCTTGAAGAATTCGAGGCTGCCCTTGCCCGACACGCCCGCATCCGAGAGGTATTGCGCACCCGCGGCATCCGCCGAGCTTTCCTGCGCCCGGCTAAAGGCGAGGAACTTGCCCATCGCGGCCCGCTGTCCGGCCATGATCGCACCCATCGCGGCCTCGCCCGCACCGGCCAGTGCAGCACCGACGCCGATCAGCAGCGACAGCAGCGAAATGCCCGACGCCTCGCGAATCCCGTCGCCGAAGCGCAGGATATGGCCGCCGGTAATGTGACCGAGCTCGTGTGCGATCACGCCCTGCACTTCGTTGGCGTTCTCCGCCGCGTTGATCAGGCCGCTATGGATATAGACGATCTGTCCGCCCGCGACGAAGGCGTTGACTGAAGGATCGTTGACGAGAACGATCTCGACATTCTCCGGCTCCAGCCCGGCGGCTTCGATCAGCGGAGCCGACATATCCTGCAACACCGCCTCGCTCTCGGCATCGCGCAGGATAGACTGGGCCAATGCCGGGCGCGCGGTGAAGACCGTTAGCGCGGCAAGCGCCATGACGAGGGCAAGCAGGCGGTTCAGGGATCGCATCGTGCCAGCCTAGCGCATTTGCAGTTGAACGGGGACTGAAGAATTCAGTCGGTCGGCGCGACGTCTGCGAGGAACGCCAGCACGCGGGTACGCACGCGATTGTCGCGCCACCACGGGCTGGCGAGCTTCAGGAGCACGTCATTGTGACCCATTTCCGGATAAAAGGCGGTGTCGACCCGGCCCCCGAGGCCCGCCACCGCGCGTGCGAGCGCTTCGGAATTGCGGATCCGGACCACCGTGTCCGCGCCGCCATGTACGAGCAGCAGCGGAGGGGCATCGGCGCGCGCGAAATTGACCGGCTGAGTCGCCTGCGGATCGGGTGCCTGGCCGAAGCTGTTGATCGAGCTTTCCTTGTCGAACGGGTAGAAATCGGCTGGTCCCGCCAGGCTGACCACGCCCGCGAACCGATCGGCATCGAGCCCTTCGTCGGCCAACCATTGGCGGTCGAGCCCGAGCATCAGCGAATTGTAAGCGCCCGCCGAATGACCCATCAGCACTATCCGTCCCGGATCGCCGCCGAAGCGGGCGATGTTGGCATCGGTCCACGCCACCGCCGTCGCGAGATCCTCGAGCATGGCGGGAAAGCGCACCTGCGGGAACAGGCGGTAACCGGTCAGCACGACGACATAGCCCTCGCTGGCCAGGCTGCGCGCGATGAAACCGTAATCGTCCGGATCGCCCCAGTTCCATCCGCCACCATGGGTGAATACGATCACCGGTCGCGGAGCATCGCCTTTGCCGAGCGGCTGCGCGTAGACCGCAGCGGTCACCGCGGGATCGTCGCCCAGCTGGACGTTTGCGAGCTGCGCAACCTCGCGCGACCCGGCGCTCGCGCGGTCGATCCAGTCGACCAGCCGCGGCCCGCCATGGCCGCTCGCCATGTTCCAGACGACGAGGGCCAGCCCCAGGAGCAGCGCAAGCGAAATGCCGCCGATCCACCATCCCATACGCTTCCGCCTCCCGTTCATTCGCCGCCTTCCTGTTCGGTCGCTTCGACCACGGTTTTGGCGTCTTCGCTACCGCCGAGACCGGCTTCCGCCAGGAATTCGTGCCCCTCGTCCCAGCTCTGGCCGATATAGAGCGGCACGCCGGTCGCCTCGACCGCCTGTTTCGCCGCCTCTTCCTCGGGGGTGAAGGGCTCGCCGACCTTGCGGATGAATATCCCGGAAACTTGCGCCGGATGCCGTTTGAGGACCTTTGCATAGGCGGTCAGGTCACCCTGCGAATCGTCGCCGACGAGCGCGAAGCGGCGCTCGGGATAAAGCGACAGGATGGCGTCGATCGCATCGGTCTTGTGCGACCCGTGCGAGGACTTGCCGAAGGTCCTGCGATCGAACCCCCAGTCGCGCAGCCGGAGCGGGCCGATCGGCATCCCGCGCGAACGCATATAGGCGACGAGGTACGGATAAAGGTTCCACGGCGAGGACGAGACGTAAAAGAACGGACGGCGACTGGCGGGCATGGCGTCGCCGGCTTCGTCGCCCTTCTCATCGACCCCGAGACCGGCTCGCGCGCCGAAGGCATGGTGGCGAACAGGCGCCGCCAGTTCCTGAGCACCGAGCGCACGCCGCCGGTTACGCCGGTCTCGACGATCGTATCGTCGATGTCGGAAATCACCCCTGCTGCATCGTCCGCGCCCGGCGCGAGCACGTGACCGGCCACGCAATGGTCGCCGCGCGCATCGGACCAGCGAAACGTCACCGCTTCCCATGCGCTGGATTCGGGCAGGGGCCGTGCGGGAGCGAGGTCGATCTCGAAATGGCAGTAGCCTTCTTTGCCGCTGACCAATTCGTGGGACTGCCGCGATCCGTCGGGCGCTTCGACTTCGAGGGTGACCGGATGCTCCGCGACTTCGTGCGAGTTGTAGAGTCGCAGCATGGTGCGAAAGGTGCGCCAGCCGCCCGAGAGGTCGAATTTGGGTGGAGACCCGCGCAGGACGCGGGCGTCGACGATCAGCCGCTGCGCATTGCGAAATCCGAAATAGGGCTGGACGCGAATATCGCGCGGGGGAATCAGCGGCATGGAGCCGCGTTAGCGGGCTCGAACGACGGGCGCAAAAAATCCCGGGGAATCAGTCGAGCAGCTTGCGCGCGGCCTTTTCGACCAACCCGATATCTTCGGGCACCTCGCCGAGCAGCACGATCGTTCCGTCGGCCTGGCGGCGCACCATCAGCAGCGCGAATTCGGCGCCATCACCGGCGACATCCTCGAAACCCTGCGGATCGAGCGCACGGAGCTTGTCCGCGATCTCTTCGCGCACGCCATCGGTCACTTCGACCGCCTTGCCCTGTTCGGCCTTCCGGAGCTTGCGCTCTTCTCGGACGATGGCCTTCAACCCGCCCCTGGCATCGGACAGGACCTGGGCGAGTTCGCCGCGCTCGACGCCCAACCGGTGCGCATGGCTCAGTGCGGCGGCGTATTCGGTGACTCGGGTCTTGTCGTAATCCGCTCCGAAGACGAGCTTCACGATCGGGGTCATCGGCGCGCGATCCTGCACCGTAAGACCGGCTTCTTCGATCAGCTGTTCGAAATCCTCGGGCGATTCCTGCGCCGCGATCGAGAAATCGTAGGCCCGTCCGATCGCGTGATAGAGCGCGAAGCGGGTGCGCTCCTCCGAACCCTTGGCCGCCTGCGCGAGCTCACGCGCGGAGGCGAGCCAGTCGGCCAGCCCCATGTCTTCGGGCGCGAGCTCGGTCAGTCCATCGGCGACGTCCGCTTCGGCCACGGCCGGCAGGGTGGCCGCGTCGGTGACGGGCTCGCTCTCGGGTTCGTAGGGAGTGGGGACCGCGGCTTCGCCTTCGGGGTCGGCCCAATCCTCCTCGTCGTCGTCCTCCGCGAGCGCCTCGACATGCGCGCCGGCAAGTGAGGCGTAGACCGAATCGTTGCCGGTCTCGTTTTCCTCGGTGTCGCCGTAATCGGGGGCATAGGACGCCGGATCGATCGGCTCGTCGTCGTCCTCGGCATAGCCGTCGAGATCGAGCGGTTCACTTGCATCGACCACCGGCGGCACGATCATGTCGACCGTGCGCTTCAGACCGAAGCTCGGTTCGGGCAGGTCGCGGGCGTGATCTTCCGAGCCCGGGAGCGGGGCGTCTTCGCCGGGGAGGTCGGCGACCGAATCGCCAGTGCCCGGCCCGGTTTCCGCGCCTTCGGAGGCAGGGCCGTCGGCCCACCCATCGACCTGCGTATCGTCGAAATCGGGAGCTGGCGGGAAACGGTCGATTTCGACCTCTTCGTCCTCGTCCTCGATCGCCTCGGCCAGCGATAGTTCGAGCGACTGGTCGACCTCGAGCATCAGGGCGTCGGTGGTGTCCTGGTCGGCGAGTTCCTTCCAGTTGATCACGCCGTAGATGAAATCGATTGTCTCGTCGTCGCTCGAGAAGGGCAGCAGGATTCCGCGATAGAGTACGGTGTTCCCGGCCTGGTTGACGAATTCCGCCTCGAACCCGATCGGCGCCTGGTTGGCGATGATCTGCATGTAGTGATCGGTGATCCGGCTCAGCAAGGAGCGGCTGGGGACGTCTTCGAGACAGGCGATTTCGGATGCGGTCCCATCGCATTCCTCGGCCAGCAGATCCCCCAGGAAGGGGATCGCCGGGTTGTCGATGCCGGTCGAAAAATCGAGCAGCACCGAGTGCGGACCGAAATCGGGCAGGGCGGTCGGGTCGAGATCCTCGATCGACGGATAATTGCGGTTTTCGAGCAGGCTGGCCCAGAAATTATACGCCCGGACCTGCATCCGGCGCTCGTCCTGGCCGACGGGAGCCGGCGGCACCTCGTCGAACTGATCGTGATCGTCGTCGGAATCGCTCGCGTACGGATCGAGATCCGCATCGTAGAAATTGCCGCGAAGACTATCCATCACGTACCCCCGGTGCCGCACGTCCATTCGTGCCCATGGTTCCGTGGGTTTGTGCCTTTCCGTGGTAAATTAAGCGTTAAATACGGCGCGACTTTCTGACGCCGCCGGGAGCCCGCGGTGCAATGACGTCAGAGCAGGTAGCGCATCGTGATGCGCTGCTTCTCGTGCGCCGAATCGAGCTCGAACGCCGCGCTTTGGAAGCTCGGCGGTCCCATCCGGATCTTGGCATCGCGCGAGAAGCCGAAGCCTTCGCGTGGGAGCATCAAAGTCTTGTCGACCTTACCGTTGCCGTTCTCGTCATGCAGCAGCGCGATCGCGTAGCGACCCGGCTTCAGATTGGTGAAGCGCAGTTTGACCGTCGCGGCGGCCGGCACCGTCGCGGTGTAGGCGGAAGCATCGTCTTCGCATTCGGGGAAATGATCCGGCTTGCTGGTCATGCACAGGTGGACGAGCCCCTCCGACGAGCGCAGCGAATGGACTTCGACGTCGAGCCGGCAATCGGGCGGCGCGGCGCCACCGAGCAGCGCTGCCGCGCTGGCCGCGGCTAGAACGCGCCCAGCCCGCGATCCGTGCCGCACAGGCGGTCCCAGAAGCGGAAATAGAGTCCGTAATTGCATCGATATCGCTCGTGATGTCGCTGATGGTGGCTAGCGGTTATCACCCAATCGCCGAACTTGGAATGAACGAAGCGCTGCGGGAACATCTCCCACCCCATGTGATTGGTCACCCCCATCACCGTCATGATCGCGAGCACGCAGCCGAGCATGGCGACGTGGATCGGGATCAGGAACACCAGCGCGGGGATCACAACCGCACCGGTCAGCGCTTCGATCGGATGGAAGCTCATCGCCGCCCATGCGGTCGGCGGGCGGCTGTCGTGATGCACGGCATGCGCGATCCGGAACCAGCGCGGCCGATGCATCAGTCGGTGGGTCCAGTAGAACCAGGTGTCGTGTGCGAAAAGGTAGGCGAGCACCGAGACCGGCAGGTACCACAGCGGTAGCGCGCTCCAATCGGTGTAGATGCGCGTCCAGCCATGCTCCTGCCAGCCCCAGGCGATCACCCCGGCTGGGACGCCGTAGATCAGCGCGGACCACAGCGACCAGCGGATTTCGCGCCCGATCTGAGGGCGGAGTGCAGCATAATGGCCGGGGCGCACGCGTTCGGTCAGCCAGGCGAACCCGCCGCTCGTTGCCGCATAACGCGCGGCGACGATCCCGCTCATCGCGAGCGCCGAAAGGATGATGGGCCAGGTCGCGTCCACGCGCCCCTTATGCCGCGTCGCCGCAGGTGAAGCTAGCCGTCGATCCGGCCCCAGCCCTGGGTGGCCTCGTCGCCCGCCCAGGTGAAACGCCGCATTGCCGCGCGGGCGAGCGCCTCGACCTCGACCTTGCGCCGCGCCGCGGCAAGCGCGCGCAGCGGTGCGGGGCGCAGGATTTCCGCATCATACCCGTCGGCGACGATCACGCCGCAGCAATCGGGGCGGTGCGAATCCTGTTCGAGCATGGCGCGGTCGAGATGCGGTGGGACGCCCCAGAAGAAACGGTCGCAATGGTCGAGATAGTCGGGCCACTTGCCGTCACCGGCGAGGTCGGCGCGTGCGACCTTGATTTCGACGATGATGACCTTGCCCTTGGCGTCGATCCCCATCAGGTCCGCGCGCCGCCCACCGCGCAACGGCATTTCGGGCACGCACCAGATATCGTTGCGTGCGAACAGGCGCTGGATTCCGCGCGCAACCTCTCGCGCGTTGGCTAGTTCGGGCATGGAGGCAGCAGGCGGCATGCCTACCGCATAGGAACGAAAGGTGAACTTGGCAAGCCGTGGACCGACCTGCCGCGCGCGGGATCAGTCGCCGCGGTCGGCTGCCAATGCCAGCAGCGCGACGCGCGAGGCGGTGAATTCGCGCCACAGCGCAACCGCAGGCGCGCGCGCGTCGCCGCCGTTCTCGCAGACATAGAGCAACGCCGCGAGGCCAGGCTCGATCATCGCGGAGAGATCTTCGACCCCTTGCACCGCCAGACGGTGCCGATCGTCGGCGATCGCCTCGATGCGGGCAGCGAAGTTGGGTTCGGGCGGCGGTTCGGCCTCGCCGGCGAGCGCGGCGATCACGCGCCCGGCATCGTCGAGCGACTGCCAGCGTGTTGCCAGTGACGGGCCTGCGTCATCGGCGTTCCGGCGGAGGAGGTCGAAGGCCAGGGCCCCGTCGAACGAGTCTGTCTGGTGCTGCATCACGCCTGCGACATTAGGACGCGGATGGTTGCGAAATCGCTAATCGCGTCGCCCCAGCAAAAGCGCTGGCATGCGCGCCGTGAGCTTGCTAATCGCCCGCTGTCAGCACCCGTAGCTCAGCTGGATAGAGCGCTGCCCTCCGAAGGCAGAGGCCACAGGTTCGAATCCTGTCGGGTGCGCCAGCTTTTCAATCACTTAGAGGTCCGCCAACTCCTCCGTACGAAACCAGTACGGAAAACTGGGGAGTGCGCTCCCGCCCATCGCGGGCGTCGTGACGTGGTTTGGGTGCGAGGCGAAAAGAATCCTGATTTGTACGAAAAGACTCAGGCATCAGCCTGCTTGATTCTGATTATTGCGTATTTACCTTTTTGTGCCACGGCGTCCTTGCTCGCGCCCATTCGCTGCGATACGTGACCTCATGTTGAATTGCTGTGGGAGTGCGCAGTTTGACCGAGAAAGAGACGGAAATGACCACCGACGTCCTGTCGACAGATTCGATCAAGAGCGACAGCGTGCTTGTCGCACTGACGCATAGCAACGATGTAAACGATGCTGTTCGTCTGACGCCTGAGGTGGTCAAAGAAATCGAAAAGCTTGAGCAATATGCGGTCCTGTCGTCGCATCGGATGGGTGAGTTCCGCGTCGGGTAACGCGCTGGCTGTCCGAATATTGTGCTCGCAAACACGCAAATCGTCCCTTTGGGAAGCGACGGTGATTGGGCCAATCTCGCGCAGATACTAGGCGCGTCTAGTCAAAATCAGCTCGTGGCAAATCTCCTCGACGCTGCTCGCAACAAGGGCTGCATCTACGCGCTTCTAGAAACGCCATACATCGACCGTGACTTTACGGCTTCGTTTATGGCGTTCTACGCGTCACTTTTTAGGCCGTATAAGAAGTTGTGCAAACGACTTCATTTTTTCGCATGCGATTTATCTCAGTTATTCGTGAGCGCCGATCCCGGCGAGATTGCAGCAAATCTGGAAAGTTCAGCCTCAGACTATCTGGGCTATGTTGTCTTTCGACCACTAGCTCACGCGCCGGTAAGTCGAGCGCTCCTGTCATATGAGTGGTTTGCAGATGACGCCGCCAAAGAAGTTTCTGCTCGTGCGACCGAACAGGTGCATGTTCTGGGCGCGTCGCTCGAATTGAGTGGGTTTCCGCTCACTCAACAAGACACGCGGGTGGGGGCTTGCGCGCAAGCCGCCATCTGGATGGCGGGCCGCTATTTTCATCTCAAACACAGGGCTCCCTGGTTCTCTCTTTCCGAGATTACGGATAATGCACTTCGCCCTACGGACGCTGCGATCACTCGATCTCTTCCTGCTGGCTCAGACTACTTAACCTCAGACAATATGGTGCGCGCCTTGCGAGCCATGGGGCGCCACCCCGTATTCTATGCTCCGCATGAGACACCACAAGGATATGACTGGGGCATAGATCCCAGCGCTGTCATCGGCCAATACGTGGACTCCGGGATTCCAGTCATCCTCGGATTGAATGATGGGCATTCGGTCGGACATGCTGTCGTGGCTGTGGGGTCCCAGCGCGACGAAACGCTAGATGTTGCCACCTTGGCCCCGGAAAGCGCTCAAGCCGTCTTTGCGTCCAATTTTTTGGTCATGGATGATCAGAGAGGAGCATATCTGCGACTGCCTGTTGAGGCTGGCGGCAGCTCCGACGTCCCATATAATATCAGTGACCACCTTCAGTTTATGATTGTGCCGCTGCCGAACAAGGTCTTTCTAACGTCAGAAATTGCCGAAGCGATTGCGCGAGGCTTTGTTAATGACGTTGCCTCGAAGATCGGCCGTTTCCGTTCGCAGTTACCCGCTCAGAAACAAGCGAATTGGCCGCAGGAAGCAGAAATCTATGAGCCAGCAAAGCTCAAAGGATTGGTCGCGAGAACCTACCTGACATACGGCTGGAAGTACAAATCTCGCGCGATCCGAAACCAGACAAGTGACATACTCAAGCAAGAGGTTATTAAGCGTGACTTTCCAAAGTACGTTTGGGTGACCGAGTTTTCACATCCGGACGAAACAAAGCCGCTTGACCCATGCGCTAGAACTGTCCGTGCGCATGTGGTGATCGACGCGACGGGGTCCCGATTCTGGGAAAGCACGCTTCTGGTGGATTGTCCTGGCGTAATGGTGGCGTGGGACTTTGATCCCAGCGCGACAGAAGACGCTGCAAGGCAGAGCCTGTTTCTGGTGGATCACCCAAACATCTATTTCCCAAAAATTCGCGGCCAACATACATTCGATGTCTGTCTAGCTGCCCATTCAGCTTAGGACACCGTTCCGTCGAAGTAAGAGCTAATTTGACTTCTCACCGCCTCAAACCAAGCCGCATATCGCTTGTTTGAAATTTGCTCGAATTGCAGTGCATGATCACCGAACCGACAAAGCGTAGCGATCAAGAGGTCTTCTGCGATGCTACCGCAGTCGCTTAGTGTAATCGCTACACCTTCATCGTGGGGCGATATGGAACCATGCACCAAATCAGAGCGCAGTTTATAGGCCCTTCGAGCCTTGGAGTAATGCTCTTCCCAGAGGTCAGAATATTCAGGGTGGAACAGCAAATCGGCGGTTCGGATGGCGACAGTCTCGTCAATCGCTTCAGTTTTTCCCGCCGTCACGATACGCTCAATTGCGGTTACATACTTGACCGCTTGGGAGGACATTGAGGGGTCTCTGACAGCTTCTCCAAACCACTTGGCGGCATCGAGATAGCGTTCGCTCATGGGGCGGCTGATTGTTAAATCGGCACGGCAATTCAGAGCGATCCCCGCAAGCCTGATCATCTCGGCAATGTCTTCTCGCTTCAACTCCGCTGACCAGCCATCGGCAAAACCAACCTCTTCGAATCCTCCATAGGAGGTGGATACTGTGAGTCCTTTTCCTTCCACGAGCACGAAACCGGCTTGGTTGTCCGACGCTAGGCCGGGACCGCCAATTCGCATTTTCCTCGTATGTCGCCGAGACAAAATAATGTGGAGTATATCGAGAGCAGATTGGACCGCCTTCTGAGCTGCTGTCTCCGCTGTCTTCTCGTCGCAACCATGGATTGTGACCTCGGCGACCCATTTGAAGTTACGGTAGTATTCAAGCGCTTGTTGAATATGATCCCTCCTCCCCCGCCGCCTATTTTTAGGGTCACCTTCGCGAAGCCAACTCCGCATAGACGGCGCGAGTTTTCGCCCAGCAAACTCACGCGTCATCAGAGCCACTGGCCCAAGCTGAAGATGCTCCGGTTCTGAGGTAAAGGTGAACCGGACAGGCAGATAAAAAGTGCGATCTTTGCAATCGCGCTTTGCAGCCTTGGCCGACCAAGAAAGCAGTTTGTCCGCTTCGCTAACACTTACATCACGGCCCTCGGTTACGAAGCGCTTCACCAGTTCTGGCTTAAGTGCGCTCTTCACGTTCTGAAGTGTCACGCGCCGTTCCAACTTTAGCGATGCGCGTGCCCGTTCGGCCAACTTTTCTACTCTTCGACCGGCCTCTTTGCTCGCCATCATCATGCCATTGCCAGACGGATGCGGGAACATCAGCCATGGGTCCATCTCCGCTCTAGCAGCGTCACGATCCTCTCGAAAAAGCTTCTGCATCCGTACGAGGTCTTCGAGGATCGCTTGAATGTCAGCGGTGTTCTGGCTTTCTTTGATTGCCATGAAGGTCAAAAGCTATCGTCACCGAAAGCTTGTTTCAACGCAGTTGCAGTTTGCGCCAAGGGACCGTCACTAGCGGCCAATTCTGAGATTTTTGCGCGTGCCGCATCGAAGTCCAAGAAGCCTCCGACATTCTCGCGAGTGAGGACCGAATAGCTCCCTCGATCGCTGCTTGTCCGAATGCTCGTCATTCCAGTCAGCGCTTCGATTAGTCCAGCAGAAGTGGCGGAATGCTCTTCGATCAAGGCTCTTGGTCCTTCCTCATCGCCTGCTTGTCGCCATGCGAAAAGTAAATTTAGGGGGCTTATCGTCGAAAGGACGTCTTCTGCGGACATCGACCTAAAGCGATTCAGCATGAGGTCAAAAATAGAATCGAGTTCATCATCAGTGACTAACCACTCGATGTCAGGTTTTGTTCGGTCGCCATAGCGACCGTGAGCAAAGGTTTCGCGCCGCATGAGCGAGGTTAGCCAGCTAATCGCCTCCCCATCTTTGAACATCGTTTGAAGCACTGCCGGTCGAGCTTCCTTGCTCAGCACGGAAAGGCATTTCGGAACCAAGTCGAGCGCATGATCCCACAGCGACTTGCCCCAGTCCCTCTCAAACTCTCGTTGCCTGTGAGCCTCGTCCATCACCTTCGAAAAGGCGACCAAAATGTTCTGACTGCGCTCAGCGGGCAGCATTTTTTGCTCTACCCCCTTTAGGCGCTCTAGGAGCAAATCAGCCTTGCCTATGTCACCAGGTATTATCTCCAAATGCAGGCTCAAGATGACGTCTCCGACTTCCTCGGAACTACTGTCAGCCGCTTGCCAAAAATCGTCCAGATTCGCTTGGCTGAGTGCGTGTTCTGGACCTGTCAAAGCAAAATAGAGCCGATAGTGGTCAGGGCTAGCCAGCCGACGCCCCCGAATTGCTTCGTCACGTTCCGCCGTGGACACCTTTCGGAAAAGATCAAAACCATTGCCATCCTCCGTGAAGTCGGAGTCAGCTCCCGGTAAAGGATTGGCGAAATAGTAGCGATACACAGGATCCGCAAAATGCCCTTCCTTTACGGAAGCGGTGAGCGCGTCCAGTTTCGCCTTCCTCGCGGCCTCTTCCACCCTAACGGTTCCAAGGCTTATCATGGCAGCGGTCGCACAATAGTCCTCGATCCACCGATAGAGATCCGGATTGCCCACCTTGATGAGTTGAATCCAAACGAGGTCAGCCAAGTCTCCACCCGCAGCCTTGAGCGCGGGCCAGAAGAACCGGATTGAGTCTAGGACCCTAACGACTGACCGAGGAGTTGTTAGCTGCCGCCCCCCTTCGAAGTCGATCACCGCTTTAAGGCGTGCCAGCTCATCATCATTTTTTGTGGAGCCCAAGCTGCGAAGTTCGTCTGTGAACCACTGACGAAGGCGAAAGGTCTCAGGCATGGGGACCAAAACACTGAGTTGGACGATTTTCTCAAGGTACGCTCGGCCATTCTTGATGCCTGCCGCCTGCTTTACACTGTGCGCCAATACCTCTCCGTCAAAACAGAGCAGGTAGGTGACATTCGGGAAATCGGCCACAGAGCGTGCGAGGCGCAGAACCTCAACTGCTTCAGCTGGTTCCAGCCGATCGACATCGTCAATAGTGATGATGAAACGATGGCCTAGCTCGTCGAGCGCTTTGACCAACCTTTCCTTCAGCTCGCTAAGTGGAGGGTCAGGCGGCTTGTCCTTGAATACGTTGCCGATGGCGGTGATGGCCTTGCCTAACCACGCGAGAGGCGCGAACGCTACAGTATTTCCCAACAGCTCGATCGTCGCGCCTGTCTTCCCTAAACCGCCAACAAACTTGCGGAGCGCTTCAGCCGCTTCTTTAACCTTTTGCTTGGAAATGCCCGTTGCATCTCCAGCGGCAAGCTCTACGCGATTCATCTCGTCCGATAGGGCTGCAAAAAGGCTGGCAAGCAGGGTGTCGCGATTACCGATCACCCAGGGTCGAAAGTTTATGATGGAGGGCCTCTGACTTTCAGGGAGCTCCTTTAGCGCCTTCTCGATCAAGAAAAGAAGGCTTGACTTCCCTGATCCCCATTCACCGTCCAGCCCTACAACCAAACCTTTGTCTGAAGCATGATCGACAAGGGAAGCTGAAATCCTTGATGCGACCTCGGAGAATCCCAGACGGTCGATCCCTCCTGCTTCGAGTGGCCGGTCGCCAGAAATTGCTGCGCTGCTCATCGCGACCCCTTAAAACCTGTCTTCTACTAGACTTAGACCTTCCTAATTGCGGGTCAGTCAAGTCGTCCAACTCCGTTGGCGATCTTCATATTCGAGCGGATGGCGAGAATAGGATCCAAATTAAATCTTACGAGGGGTGGCACAATCTCGCGCGCGCGCGTGCGCGCGAGATTTGCTCAAACAGATGAAAGCAAGAGTCAGGACCGGAGTCATTTGGCCTACGGCCCAAGGGCGAATTGCTTCATTGGCTGTTTGGGTATGCCCTCCGCAATTCACCCGCTGCCGTTTTGGTTGGACGCATGTGCCCAGAGTAGAGGTCGCCAGATGTGGTTTCGACGATACCACCAGCTGCCTCGCGTCGCGGTAATGGTAACAGCTGTATGTGCGGAGGTTTTCTTAGCGACGAAGATTCCCGGATTTCCGCCATTGCTGCTATTAAGCGTTGGGGAATCCTCCACCGATTGTAGATTGTTGACTGACATTGAAGGGGCGAGTGCTGTGGAATTCACCTCCGGCAAACGATGCGAGGTGAGGGCTTTTAGATACCGCTTGTGGGCCATGTGGCCGCGATCTGCTCGCCTGCGGCCTCTTGTCTTCACCGGTGCGCGATAGCTCTCCCACTCATTTGTTGGTCCCTTTCTATCTCGGGCCAACCATGTGAGCGCCCAGCAGCGCGCTCTCGACTGCTCTGCAGCCTTGATTTCAAAGTGTGCCTGTTTCGTGCAAACGATCAACCCGCGGTCAAGCAGATCGTCGAACGCCTGCATGGTCGCCTTCTGATCGGATAATCCGAGGCGATCGGTAGCATCTCGAACCGAGAGGTAGATTGAGCCGTTATTTTTCCCGTTTTCGATCATTGCCAGCTCAAACAACAAGCATCGAGCGTTCGGGGAAAGGCTAAGGTAAGCTTCTGATTTCTGGAGTCGATGCGGGAGCCGCGTAAACCTATCCTTACGGGTGTTTCGCCCCTTGGCGTTTATGTCTCGTTTCCTGCCCATCGTCGTACTGCCAAATGCAAGCCAGTCGGCTTACTGGACGCTCGAGAGCGAGCAGAACCACTGTTCCGCATCTGTCGATCGGACGCGAGTGGCCGAGCCGATCTTACAAATCGGCAGATCGCCCCGCTTCACAAGGCGATAGAAAGTGGCGCGAGAGACAGCGTAGAGCTCGCAAAATTCGCTAACGCGCAGAAACTGAGACTGCATGATATTCCCTCCAACAAAGAGGGTTATCCAGTTACTGGCAGAGTCTCGGAGAAACCACGACTGGCGCCATCGAATCGGTCAAAGAATGATGATCGGTCTCCTGTAAGCAATTCAAATCAAGGTGAAATACTTATCCACTTGGTCGCGACCGAGTTACTCTGTTCGTCATTGGTCGCGCTCTGGCTTGAGCATGCTCTTGCGGCAACTCTCCTCCTTCTAGGCTGATAACTGCGCAGTAGCTGCGCATGCGCGACATTCAGGCGCATAGAATTTGCGTTCGGTGACGAGCCGGAACCGAGGGTCTCGCGTTAAATCACAATGACAATTCCGCGAGCGCGCTTACTGCGGCATCGCTCGCAAGGTGCCCATAGTGCCGTTCAATCATTTCCGCACTGGTCCCAGAAATCTGAGCGATCGTGAGCAGTGGGAGGCCCGCGCTAACAAGATCGGTTATCGTGCTGTGTCGTAAGGTGTAGGCAGTTGCTCCTGGTGGGAGACCAGCCGCCTTTACAGCTGTCGAAATTGGACGTTTCCAGCTGTCTTTGTTCCAAGCCTTTCCATTGGCTCGCATAAAAAGGGGAGCTCCCGGCAACTTGTCCTCTGCCTGCTTAGCGAGCACTAGCGCAGCCTCCTGCGGCAGTTGGATGCGCCGAGCCTTCCCTGTCTTGTCCTTGCCAATAGTCAGCTCCGCCGTTCGCTTGTCGAAGTCGCCAGCCGTAAGCGCTGCCATCGCGCCGGGACGAAGTGGTAGGAGGCACAGAGCGAGGACAAACGGCGCTGCCTCTGCGTCCGTGTTTTTGATCAGCTTCTTGCGCTGCATGCGGTCCAGATAGATCGTGCGTCGTCCATTGGCATTGGGAATGGCCTTCAGCGCTTCCTGCCAAGCTGCCTCGCTATTGGGTGCGCCTGGAGAAAGAACCTTGCTCAAGGCCGCTCGCAGTACGGCCATATCGCGGTTGACGGTCGATGGTGCCCGCTCGCGTTCGACCGGATCGCCCTTCTTGCGTCGGCTCACTAGCGCAGGTTTTGCCTGCAACCGCTCGCGCCATTCTTTGACGTGACGGCGGCGTAGCTTCTCCAGCTTCACCTTGGAGATAGAGTCCTCATAGACGTAGCGCTTGAATCGCTGCTCGGCTTCTGGCCGGTTCTTGGCATACTCACGGCAGGCATCGGCGACCGTCTCGATCTTCGCGCGGATTTCGCCGCCCGATTCCACAAGCTCGGCAAGCCTTTCGGCTTCCTTCTTGGCCGCTGCGAACATCGCGTTTCCGGGAAGCGTCCCGAAATCGCCAAGCGATTTCACCTGATACCGGCTGGCATCCTCGTCGTAGACGCGGGCAATCCATGTGCCTTTGCCTCCGCGTTTGGAGGGCCTGAAGCCAAGAAAGCATCCTGCGCGCAGCCTTTGCCAGTGCGGCTCGCGTTGCGCTTTCAATCGCTCTCGGTTGCCGACTTTGCTCAGATCCAATGCCATCGCCAATGCCCCACCTCTGTTTGTATGGAGTGGGTATGTAATACTTGGGGCGACCGCTGGACACAAGCAGAGATAGTAATTCGAGAAAAATCAGGTGTATATGTGTTTCACACAATTCCCCCTCGCCTTAAATCCCTGCCCTCCGAAGGCAGAGGCCACAGGTTCGAATCCTGTCGGGTGCGCCAGCTTTTCCTACTCGGCCCGCAGCGACTTGAGCGTGATCGACATCCGGCGGTTGCGCGGATCGCGCGAATCGTCGGCGTTGAAGGGCTGCTTGTCGGCGACCCCCTCGATCTTGTCGAAACGGCCCTCCGCCACGCCGCCGGCGAGCAGCGCTTCGCGGGTCGCTTCGGCGCGCGAGGCGGACAGCAGCCAGTTGTTCATCCGCTTGCCGGCAGCATAGGGCAGGCTGTCGGTGTGACCGCGCACGGCGATCTTGTTGGGCATGTCCGTGATCGTCTGCGCGACCTCGATGAGCAATTTTCTCGCGCGCGGGACGAGCCGGGTGTCGGACAGCTCGAACATCGCGAAATCGGCGGCGTCGATCACCTCGATCCGCAGGCCTTCCTCGGTCTGCGTGAAGCGAAGGTTTTCCTCGAGACCCCTCAGCTGCGCCTCGTTCTTGATGCGCTGGCGGATCTCGCGTTCGATCGCCTCGAACTGGCGCTTGTCCTCGGCGCTAAGGTCGGCGTCGCGTCCGTCCCTGCTGCCGGTGGCGTCCTTCGGGATCGTCATCGTCTTCGTGCCCGTCTGGCCCTGCGCATGCGGATAGCTGTCCTGCGCCACGATGGCATCGCCGCCGAACACGCCGTCCGAACCGGCGCTGCCCTGCTTTGTCTCGACCAGCGTCGGCGAAAAATAATCCGCCAGCCCCTTGCGCTGCGCCTCATCGGTCGCGCCGAGCAACCACATCAGCAGGAAGAACGCCATCATCGCAGTCACGAAGTCGGCATAGGCGACCTTCCAAGCGCCGCCGTGATGCGCGCCGTGATCGCCGCCGACGATCTTCTTGATGATGATCGGGCGCTGGTTGGAGCCCGTACCGGCTGCGCGGCTGGCCATGGCTCAGCGCGCCCGCATGCCGTCGAAGACGTCGGCGAAGCTCGGCTGGTTGGCATGGCCCAGGCTCGAGCGGGCGGCTTCGATCACCAGCGGCTGCGGATGCCCGTGCAGCGTCGCGACGATGATCTGCTTGGCAACCTCGTAGATCATGCAATCCTCTTCGATGATCGCCTTCACGCGGTTGGCCATCGGGCCGACCAGCCCGTAGGCGAGCAGCACGCCCAGGAAGGTCCCGACCAGCGCCGAACCGATCATCCCGCCGAGGACTGCGGGCGGCTGGTCGATCGAACCCATCGTCTTGACCACGCCGAGCACCGCGGCGACGATGCCGAGCGCGGGCAGCGCATCGGCCAGCCACTGGAGGTTGTTGGCCGGGCCCATCGCTTCCTTGTGATGGGTCTTGAGATGCTGGTCGACGACCTCCTCGACCGAATAGGGATCGAGGTCGCCCGAGCTCACCACCACCAGCCGCAGGCTGTCGCAGATCAGCGAGACGAGCGTCTTGTCGGCCAGGAGGCGCGGAAATTCGGCGAAGATCGCGCTGTTTTCGGGTTCTTCGACATGCGGTTCGAGCGCGACCGGACCTTCGGTCTTGAGCAGCTTCATCAGCTTGCCGCACAGGAAGATGCAGTCGAGATAGTCCTGGCGCTTGTACTTGGGGCCCTTGAACGCTTTCGCGAACCCACCGCCCACAGCCTTGAGCTGGCTGCCATTGTTGCCGATCGTCAGGGCCGCCACGCCGGCACCGCCGATGATCATCATCTCGAGCGGGAGGGCCTTGAGGACGGCACCCATGTCGCCCCCCGAAATGATGAAGCCACCGAACACCATGGCGATCAGGATGACGAAGCCGATTGCGGGCATCATGAGTGTGGATTCCTTCGTTGCAGCTTCCCCGCCATCGGTCGATCCAAGGCGGGCATTTCGGGTAATGGGTTAACGGCGCGATGCTGCACCGTTTAAGGCAATTCGCGCCGTCGCTCAGCGCAGGTAGTCGAGCAGCGAACGCTGGGTGATCTTGGCGTAGACCGCCTGCGCGGCTTCGAGCGAGATATCGAGCGCCTGGAGCTTCGTGATCGCCTCGCTGACATTGGTGTCTTCGATCTCCTGGCGCCGCTCGGCGAGCACCACCCGGCTTTCGATGAACTGGTTGCGCGCGCTTTCGAGCCGGCCGCGGGCGACGCCCTGCTGGGTCAGCATCGCGGTCATGTAGTCGATCGCACCGTCGAGCGGGGTCAGGCGCGAATTGCGATCGGCCTGGGTACCGTTGCGGACGGCATCGATCGTCTCGAGCAACAGGTCCTCGATCATGGAGGCCCCGGGCGCAGAGCCGGGAGCCTTGCCGAACAATTGCTGCGCCGTCGGCGAGGCGATCACGTGGCGGGTGCCGCCGATCGGCACCTCGATCGCGATCTCGGCAAACAACTTGCCGCCGAAGGGATCGTCCTGCGTCATGATGTCGCGGATATTGGCGAGGATGCCCTCGAGTTCGATCGCGATTCCCTCGCGGTTGACCGCGTTGATCGAATCGTTGTTCGACTGGAGCACAAGTTCCTTCGCCCGGATCAATCCCGAGGTGATCTCGCTCATGCTCGATTCGGCCTGCACGGCGCGGGTTTCGGCGCGCCCGATATTGGCGACCCAGGCCTCCTCGTTGCCCTGCTGGCGGGCGATGACCGAGACTTCGAGCCAGCCCTGCGGGTCGTCCGACGGCTTGATCAGCCGCTTGCCGGTCGAAATCGCCTTCTGCTGCTCGCCGATCGACTTCATCAGGTCGAGTTGGTTCTGGACGGCGTCGGGCGGGCGGTTGCGGTTGATCGAGAGCATGGTGGGTTCAGCCTTTCTCGGCCTAGAAGATGTTGAGGATCGACTGGGTTGTCTCGCGCGCGACCTGGATCACCCGGCTCGCGGCTTCGTAGGCCTGCTGCAACCGGATGAGGTCGGCGGTCTCGCGGTCGAGGTCGACCCGCGAAACCGCGTCGCGCGCGCTGCGGGCGTTGCGATCGAGCGCCTGCGCGGCCGATTGCTCGTTGCGCGCGGCGATCACGAGATTCGAATGGACCGAGATGATCTGGTTCCAGTTGCGCTCGATATTGCCCGAAGCGCGCAGGTCGGCGAGCCCGAGGAGGTTGCCGTTGGGCTTGCCGTCGGCCGAGGCGACCGCGAGTTCCGCCGCCATGGCGGGGATCGCGGACAGCCCTTCTGCACCTGCGCCGGTGGTAAGCAGCGCCTTGCCGGGGACTCCCGCATCGGTGCGCCCGTTGGCGTGCCAGTCATTGACCTGCGTGGCGAAATCCTCGGCCAGCTGGTCGAGCTGGGCGAGGTCGGAGGCGGCGACGTTGCGCGCGCGGCTCATCCCCGCCAGCATGCCGTCGCTCGGGACCTTGCCGCCCTGGCCGTTGACCTGCACCAGCAGGCTGCCGTCGGCGTTCTCGACGAGGCTCAGTTGGCCGACGACGCCGATCGCGGAGATCGTCTCGCCGGCATAACGGACCGTCGCCACCCCGTTTTCGCCAAGGGTGATCTCGGCATCGAGCCGCTCGCTGATGACGGCCAGCGCCGCATCGCGCGTGTCGAGCAGGCCGGCATGCGCCTGGGTGCCCGGCTGGGTGCGGCGCAGGTCGAAATTGGTCCGCGAAAGGTCGGCCAGGGTCTGGTTGAGACCGATCAGTTCGGAACCGGCGCGCGCGGAAATCTGGTCGATCGCGAGATTGAGGTTGGCCGAGGTGCGGCGGAAGGTTTCCGCAGTCGCGTTGATCTCGTTGATGAAGGTCGTGCGCAGCGCGTTGTCGAATGGCACCGCGGCCAGTTCCTCGGCGCGGGAATAAAAATCGGTGAGGCGCTGGCCGACATCCTCGCCGGCATTGTCGAGCCCGGTCTCGATCGAGCCGAGCCACCCGGTCAGCGTTTCGGAGCGCACCAATGCCGCGCCGCTGAGGCGCACCGACGCTTCCATGAATTCGTCGCCCGAACGTGCGATCTTGTTGATGCGCGTGCCACTCAGGCCGCTCTGGACCGAATAGAGCGGGTTGAGCGAGCCGGTGATGGTGGCATCGCCCATCAGCACGTCGCGGCGTACATAGTCGCCGTTCTCGACGTTGGCGATGTTCTGCGACACCGTCTCCATCGCCGTGCTGTAGCCGCGCAGGGCGGAACGCCCGATGGTCAGCAATCCGCTCATATCCTGCCCTCGAACTGTTTCAGTAGAAGCTCGGCGATGCCGAATTCGGTGCTGTCGGCCATGGCATCCGCCATCCGCGCGTCCTGCATGTCGCGGAACTGCTCGGTGCCTTGGTTGCCAAAGATGTCCTCGGCGAGCGACGCGCTGCGCATCGAGCCGATCATCTGCCGCAGGAACACCGCCTCGAATGCCTCCGCCGCGGCGCGCAGTTCTTCCTTGCGCGCCGCGGTAGCGGAATCGGTCGTGGCGGTCGTACCGGTGGCCAGGTTGGCCGGAAAGGCGGTGGGATCGATCACTGGATGATCAACTCCGCCTTGAGCGCACCGGCCTGCTTGAGCGCATCGAGGATCGCCGCGAGGTCGCTCGGGCTGGCCCCGATCGCGTTGATCGATTCGACGATCTCCGACAGCGATGCGCCCTGAGTGATGAAGGCCGAAGCCGGTTCCTGCTCGATCGCGATATCGCTGCGCTGTTCGACCGCGGTCTGGCCACGGCTGAACGGCGCGGGCTGGACGATCTCGGGGCTCTCGGTGACCCGAACGGTCAGCGATCCGTGGCTCACCGCCGCGGGGCTGATCTTGACCGCGCCGTTGATCACCACCGTCCCGGTACGGGCGTTGACGATCACGCGCGCCGGGGCTTCGCCCGGATTGACGTCCATGTTCTCGATCGCGCCCATCAGCAGCACGCGCTGGGTCGGGTCGGCCGGAGCCTGGATGCGGATCGAGACCGCGTCGGTCGCGACCGCGAGGTCCTGGCCCGAAAGCTCGTTGATCTGGTCCGCCACGCGCAGGGCGGTGGTGATGTCGGCCTGGGCGAGGTTGAAGGTGAGGTAGGGGCTCTGTTCGAACCCGGTCGCGACCAGCCGTTCGACGGTCGCCCCGCCGGCGATCCGGCCGACCGACGGGATATTGACCGTGGTGGTCGATCCGTCGCGTCCCTCGACGCCCAGCCCGCCGACAGCGAGGTTGCCCTGCGCCATCGCGTAGATCTGGCCGTCCGCACCCATCAGCGGCATCATCACCAACGTCCCGCCGCGCAGCGACTTCGCCTTGCCGATGGCCGAGACGGTCACGTCGATGCGCTGGCCGGGCTTGGCCATCGCGGGAAGCTCGGCGGTGACGAGCACCGCGGCGGCGTTCTTGGTCGCCGGGTTGACGCCCGGAGGCAGGGTCAGCCCGAACCGGTTGGCGACGCCCTTCATCGCGACGGTCGCGTATTCGAGGCTGTCGTCGCCGGTGCCGGGCAGGCCGACCACGATCCCGTAGCCGGTCAACTGGTTGCTGCGCAGGCCCTGGAAGGTGCCGAGATCCTTGATGCGCTCGGCGCGCACCGGGCTCGTCGCACCGATCAGGATGGCGAAGCAGGCGAACAGGGAGATGATCCGTTTCATCAGAAAGGACTCACCTTGTTGAAGAAGCGCTGGAGCCAGCCTTGCTTGCTGCCCTCGGCGATTTCGCCAGCGCCACCGTAGTTGATCCGCGCGTCGGCGACGCGCGAGGAGGCGACCACATTGTCCGGACTGATGTCGGTCGAGCGAACGAGGCCGCTGAAGCGAATGTATTCGTCGCCGCGGTTGAGCATGATCAGCTTCTCGCCGCGTACCAGCATGGTACCGTTGGGATAGACTTCGGCCACGGTGACCGCGATCTCGCCGCGCAGCGAATTGCTCTGCTGTGCGCTGGCGCCGCCCGAGAAATCGGTGCCGCCGCCGATCGAGACGTCGCTCGGCTTGAACACAGCGAGCGGGCCGGTGGTCGGCGGGGTGATGCCGAAATTGCCCGAGCGATCGAGATCGGCGCTGTTCGACTTGACCGCTTGGGTCCGTTCGATCAGCGCGATGGTGAGCAGGTCGCCGACGCGCGCGGCGCGCGCGCCCGAAGTGAGCGGGGCATAGCCCTGCGAAGCCTGGAAGATCGAGCCGTCGTTGGTCGGCACGACCTGCTGCGGCGGGGCCGGCGGGGGCAGGGTCGCGGCAAAGCGCGGATCGGGCGCTGCGGCGTTCGAGCCCATGCAGGCTGCGAGCAGCGGTGCGGCGGCGAAGGCGATGATGATGTTCTTCATGCTTTATCCCTCCCCGATCAGAGCTGCTGGTTGGCGAACTGGAGCATTTCGTCGGTCGCCTGGATCATCTTGGAATTCACCTCGTAGGCGCGTTGGGTTTCGATCATGTCAACGAGCTCTTCGACGATGTTGACGTTCGATCCCTCGAGCGCGCCCTGGCGCATCAGGCCGCGGCCTTCCTCGCCGCCGGCACCCACGATCGGGGCCCCGCTGGCGGCGGTTTCCTTCAGCAGGTTGTTGCCAATCGACTGGAGACCGGCCCCGTTGACGAAATTGGCGAGTTCGATGCGGCCGAGTTCGCTCGGTTCGGCCTGGCCGGCGAGCGTGGCCGAAACCGTTCCGTCGGCACCGATGGTGATCGCGGTGGCGCCCTCGGGCACCTGGATCTGCGGTTCGAGCGGGAGGCCGTCGGAGGTCACCATCGTGCCGTCCGCGGTCAGGTTGAAATTGCCCGAACGGGTGTAGGCCATCGAGCCGTCCGGCTGCGAGACCTGGAAATAGCCCGCGCCTTCGATCGCGAGGTCGAGCGCATTGCCGGTGGTCTGCACCGAGCCCTGCGTCTCGATCCGCGCGGTGCCCGAGATCGCCACGCCGGTACCGAGCGAAAGCCCGGTGGCGAAGCGGTTCTGCTGGTCGGCCTGCGCACCCTGCTGGACGACCTGCTGGTAGGCCAGCGTTTCGAACTGCGCTCGGTCGCGCTTGAAGCCGGTGGTGTTCACGTTCGCCAGGTTGTTGGCGATCACGCGCATCTTGGTGTTCTGTGCGTCGAGCCCGGTGCGGGCGACCTGCAAGGCGGAATTGCTCATGTTCTATCTCCTGGATATCTGGGATCAGCGCGGAAGCTGCATGACGCTGGCACCGCCATCGTCCATTTCCTTCGCGGTCGTCAGAAGCTTAACCTGGGTTTCGTAAGCGCGGCTTGTTTCGATCATGTCGACCAGCGCTTCGGTCATGTTCACGTTCGATCCCTCCAGGGCTCCACTGCGAAGCCTTGCATCGGGATTTGACGGCAGCACGCCGCCATTCTTAACCCGGAAGAGGGTATCCTCGCCCTTCACCACCTCGCTGCCGGCGGTGCTGACGATGCGCAGCCGGTCGACCTGCTGCGGCTGGTTGGGGTTGCCGCCGGCCGGGACGATCCACACACCGCCATCCTCGGCAATGCGCACGCTGTCGGCCGGGGGCAGTGTCAGCGGCCCGCCTTCGCCGAGCACGGGGTGCCCGTCGCCGGTGGTGACGAGACCGCTTTCGGTCATCATCAGGTCGCCGCGACGGGTGTAACCCTCGTCTCCATTGGGGGCCTGCACGGCAAGCATGCCCTGACCCCCGATCGCGATGTCGAGCGGACGCCCCGTTTCCTTGACTGCACCGGGGTTGAGATCCGCGGTCAGCACGTATTCGTTCACCGTCGCACGGCTCTGGAGGCCTTCGCCTTCCAGGTATTTCGCCTGTGCGGTGACGATCTCCGCCTTGAAGCCGGTGGTGTCGGCATTGGCCATGTTGTGCGCGATCGCCGTTTGGCGGTTCAGCACGCCCTGCATGGCGCGAAGGTTGAGATGGATCATGCGGTCCATGGGAATGTCCCTCGATGAGTCGGTGAAACGGGGTCGTCAGCTCGCGGAGGCGATCATCAGACCTGCAGGTTGACGATCGTCTGCGTCATGTTGTTGGCGGTCTCGATCGCCTGCGCGTTGGCCTGGAAGTTGCGCTGCGCCGCGATCAGCGACACCAGCTCTTCGGTGATGTCGATATTGGCGGTTTCGAGCGAACCCGAACGGACCGAACCCATCGGGCCGGAGCCGGCCTGGACGAGCTGGGCGAGGCCCGACTGGCCGGTGGCCTGCCAGTGCGCGTCGCCGACCGGGCGCAGGCCCTCGACCGCCACGAAGCTCGCCATGGCAAGGCTGCCCAGAGCCTGCTGGTTGCCGTTCGAATAGGTCGCGACGATCGTGCCGTTGGTGTCGACGTTGATATTGGCGAGCACGGCGGCGGGATCGCTCGGATCGTTGGAGGGCAGGACCAGGTTGGTCATGTCGGCCGGATCGGTCGAGGTGATCACGCCGTTGGCATCGACCGGCAGGAGTTGGACGATGTTGCCGGTGCTGTCGACCACTTCGCGGTCGTTGTTGACGCTGAACGCGCCGTTGCGGGTGTAGGTGATCGATGCCGTCGCATCGGGGCTCTTGACGGTGAAGAAACCTTCGCCGGCGACCGCGAGGTCGAGCGTGCGATCGGTGCTCTGCAAGGTGCCCTGGGTGAACTGCTGGGTGATGCCCTGCAGCTGGACGCCCTGGCCGGCGATCTTCTTGGTCGCCTGGGTCGGCGAGGCCGCGAACAGGTCACCGAAAGATGCGCGGCTCTTCTTGAAGCCGGTCGAGTTGCCGTTGGCGATGTTGTTCGAGACCACTGAGAGGTCGGTCTGCGCGGCCTTCAGGCCCGAAAGGGAAGTGAGAAAGGACATTGCTTGGTTCTCCTGTTGAGACTTGGGTCCCGGCGGTCAGCTGACGCCGCGAATGGTGTTGATGTCGATCGGTCCGGCGGGGGTGGTAAGCGTCGTGCCCGCGCTGGAACTGTTGACCGCCGAGACCGGCAGCCAGGCGGCGGTCGAGCTGGCGACGCCGCCCGATACGCGGACGCGCAGCGGCCCGAGATCGACCGGCTGGCCGTTCTCGTCGACGCTGGCGAAACCGAACGGAACGGGGCCCGCCTGGGCCGGGCCCGTGGCGCTGCGCACGACGTTGCCCTTCTGGTCGACCAGTTCGATGGTGAGGTTGTCGCTCGGCCCGGCAAGCGTGACTTCGCCGCGGTAGACACCGCCGCGATCCATCGCCGCGGTCTTGCTCTCGGCGAGCACCGACTTGCCGATGTAATTGCTCGCTTCGGACAGGCGCGAGGCACTGAAGGCCTCGGAAATGCCTTTCAGCGAGGCGTTCATCTCGGCGATGCCGGCGACCTGGCTGAATTGCGCCATCTGCGCGACCATGGCCGTATTGTCGACCGGATCGAACGGATCCTGGAACTTGAGCTGGGCGGTCATCAGCTGGAGGAACTGGGCCTGGCCCATGTCCTCGCCGCCCTTGGCGTTCTTGGGCTGGGCGACGGTGAGACCCGCGGGGAGCGTGCTGGAAATCATGATCAGCGTCCCATCTTCACGGTGTCGAGGATGAGCGATTTCGCCGTCTGCAGCACCTGGACGTTGTTCTGGTACTGGCGGGCGGTCTCGATCATGTCGATCAGCTCGGCCGCCTCGTCGACGCCCGCATCCCACACATTGCCGTCTGCGTCGGCGAGCGGGTTGTTCGGATCGTGCCGCATGCGCGGTTCGATGTTCGATTTGACGACCTGTTCGACATCGACGGTGGCGATGCCGTCGCCGCCCTCGACCGAGCGGAAGACCGGCTTGAGCGCGCGATAGGCTTCCTCTGCGCTGCTGTAGGTCGTGCGCGCATTGGCGAGGTTCGACGCGGTGGTGTTCATCCGGGTCAGCTGCGCGGACATCGCGCGCCCCGAAATGTCGAAGATGTTCAGATTACCGGGCATGGATCATTCCCCTTTCAAGGCGCGGGTCAGCGTCGCCACACGGCCTTCGAGGAAGGACAGCGTGGTCGAATAGCCCACCGCGTTTTCGGCGAAGAGCGTCTGTTCGGTGGAAAGCTCGACTGTGTTGCCATCGAGCGAGGGGTTGAGCGGGATGCGATAGCCGGCATTGCCCTTGGCCGCGCGGTCGGCATCGCTGCCGCCGCGCACTTCCTGCATGGCGCGCTCGAAATCGAGGTCCTTCGCCTTGTAGCCGGGTGTCGCGCTGTTCGCGATGTTGGAGGCGAGCATGGAGAGGCGCTGCGAGCGAAGCCGCAATGCATCCCCGTGAATGCCGAAAATCTTGTCTGCCATCACTCGAATTCCTGCTTAAGTCTGCTCGCCTTTTGCCGTGAAGGGCGTTGGACGAATGGATTGCCCCGGGGATTAAGCAAACCCCGTGCCAAATGGCTTCCTGCGCTCGAAACCAAGCGTTTCTGCGGGTTGCGACAAGCCTTCGCCCCGAGCGGCAAGATCTTGCCGCCCGGCAAGCTTTTGCCGTTCTGGCGAGGAGATAGGCCGCGTGATCGAAGCACCGATGGACTGGACCCTGCTGATCGATCCCGCCGCACTGGCAATCGTCGGGCTCGGCAGCCTCGCGATCGCGTGGATACAGAACGGCTTCGGTGCGATCCGCGAGGCAATCGGCGGCCTTCGGCGTCTGCTCACCGTTTCGCGCGATGGCGAGCGCAGCCGGCTCGCCCGCCTGATCGTCGAGGATATCGTCGATCGCCGCGGCGTCGCTTGCGCAGACCGCGGGCCGCAGACCTGTCCCTTCACCCACGAAGCCAGCCGGTTGATGTCCGACGAAACCAGCTATGCCGGCTTCTCCCGCGCGATCAGCAATCTCCTCGACCGCCATATCGCGCAGCGCCAGCGCACGGTGCGCGTGTGGAACGACATCGCCGATGCGGCACCCGCTCTCGGCATGCTGGGCACCGTGGTCGGCCTGGTGCAGATGTTCGCGGTCATGCAGAGCTCGCAGGGGATAGGGCTCGCGATGGCGCTGTGCCTGCTCACAAGCCTCTACGGCCTCGTCCTCGCGCACCTGGTCGCAGGCCCGCTCGCGCGCCGGCTCGAACTGGTCTCCGCGATCGAGGCCGAATGGCAGGAACAGACCGCCAGCCGCATGCTGGCGCTCGCCCGGCGCGAATATCCGGACGGTACCGATCACGGCCGCGTACTCGATCTGAAGAAAGGCGCGCTCGCGGGCGTCGCGCAGGCGTCGTGAAGAACACGCGCTCGCTCGTCGGCTTCGTCGACCTCACGCTGATCCTGCTGGGCTCGCTCGCGCTGGTCGGTGATCTCGAGCGGCGCGACGAGGAGTCCGCCGCCGGGCCGGCTCTCGAACCCGTCGCCGAACCGGGCTCCGAGTATGTCCTCCGCCGTCCGATCGCACAGGTCTTCGAGCCGGGCGAGGCGCGGCTGGCGCCGGAAGGGCGTGCCTGGCTCGCGCGTCTGGTCGAGGACGCGCGCCTTGGTGTCGTCCGCGTCAGCGTCGCGCCCGATGCGTCGGACGGAGCCGGGCGCCTCGACGAGTGGGAGATCGCGGCCGCGCGGACCGCGTCGATCCTCTACGCACTCAAGCAGGCGGGCGTGAACGACGAACGGATCGATCCGCAACTGCCGCGAGACGGAAGCGAAGCGGGTCTCGTCACCATCACGATCGCGGCGGGCGCGCCGCGCGACTGATCTGGCACGCGCCTTGCTAGAGCCACGGGAGAATTGAACCGCAGCAACGAAAAGGTGCGTCCCATGATCCGCAAGCCAGCCGCCTTGTCGGCGATCGCCATCCTCGCCATGGCGAGCGTGCCCGCCCTGGCGTCCGATTTCCAGGATCTCGACGCGCTCGACGTCGCCGTCGCCGCGAGCATGGGGGCCGAGATCGGCGAACCCGGCGGTGCGCGTGCACCGGTCGACCGTCGCCTGAAGCTCAAGGCCTGTCCCGAATTCCCGACCGTATCGGGTCCGGTCCTCGGCGCCGCCGTGGTCCGCTGCCAGTCGGTCGGCTGGTCGATCCGCGTGCCGCTGCTGCTCGAATCGGGAACGCAGGGCTCATCCGTGGCCGCCGCGTCCGAGCGCGAGCAGCGCGATGCGGTGACGCGAGGCCAGGCCGTGCGCCTGACCGTCGAAGGCAATGGCTATTCGCTCTCGCGCACGATGATCGCCGATCGTTCGGGACGCGTGGGCGACATGATCTCGGTCCGCGCAGACCGTCGCTCCAAGCCGATCCTCGCCCGTGTCACGGGCGTGGGCGAAGTCACCGTGCCGTCGGATCGGTAAAAAGACGAACCCGCGAAAAATTTTTTCTTAAGAACCCGAATGCGCCGCCGTTACCGGTGTCGAGAACTAGAAGAGGTACACCATGAAACTCGATCGACCGTCCGGTTACGGCCCCGTATCAGCCACCGGCCTGCGCAGCGCCGGCGCGAAATCGGTGTCGGCCGCTTCCGAAGCGCGTCCCGTGCGCGATGAATCCTCGGTGCGTGAATCCGACGCGGCCGCGATTGCCAAGCTCGGCGCGCCGGTCGACCAGTCGCGGATCGACGAACTGCGCTCCGCGATCTCGGAAGGACGCTATCTCGTCGATCCGGGCAAGCTCGCCCAGAAGATGATCGCGCTCGATATCTTCGGCGACGCCTGACCGTGCAGGTAGCGAAGATCCAGCAAGCCCAGGAACGCCTGATCGCCGCACTGGATGCCTGCGATGCGCATGCTATCCTCGAAGCGTCGGGAGACCTTTCGGGCCTGATCGATGAGATCGAGGACATTTCCGCGCTCTATACGGATGCCGAAACCCGCGAGGCGCTCGAGCATGTCGAACGCCTGTCGCACGCCGCCGCGCACCGGCTACGCGTGTTGACCGACCAAACGCGCGAGCGGCTGCAGATGCTCGGCGTGGACGAGGGTCCGCTCCTCTACGGGCCGCGCGCCGCCTGACGAAGGCCTTCATCCTAGCGACCTGCCTCACCCAACCTCTTCATAACCAGGTCCCCAACTGCCGCCCCGGTCCTGAAACCGGGGCGGTTTTTCTTTTCCACGCGCGAATCCTGCAGAAATTGGCACGGCTCTTGCTGATGGTCCTTCGAACAAAGGAGCCATCACGTGCCATCGACCATCGACACCTCCGTTCGGGGAGGGACTGACCGCATCACTCGCGCCATCGCGCAGTCCGCCCGCCGGACCGGCGTCGATTTCGATTATCTGATGGGCCAGGCCCGCATCGAAAGCGGGATGAATCCCAACGCCAAGGCGCCCACCAGCTCGGCCACCGGGCTTTACCAGTTCATCAGCCAGAGCTGGCTTGCGACCGTCTACGAGCACGGCAGCAAGCACGGGCTCGACTGGGCTGCAGGCGCAATCCGGCGCGACGCCCGCGGGGGCTTTCACGTGCCCGATGCGGCGATGCGGCAGAAGATCCTCGACCTGCGCAAGAACCCCGAGGCCGCAGCGGTGATGGCGGGCGAATTCGCCGCCGACAATCGCGACTATCTTGAACGCCGGCTCGGTCGCGAGATGGCACCGGTCGATCTCTACCTCGCCCATTTCCTTGGGGCCGGCGGCGCGCACAAGTTCCTCGCTGCCCATTCCGCCAATCCCGATGCCGCCGCCGCGCCGCTGTTCGGCAGTGCCGCACGCGCCAACCGCAACGTCTTCTATGCCTCGAACGGGCGCGCGCGCAGTCTCGACGAAATCCGCGACCGTTTCGCCGCCAAGCTCGGCGCCGATGCCAAGGTCCCGGCGGCAGGCGGCAAGGATCGGCCGGGCGGCAACGACCTGCCGTTCGTGCAGCCGGCCGACTACCTTCGTCTCGCCAGCCAGCGCGCCAAGCCGAGCGACATCGACCTCAACAATAACGACAATGCGCGGATGGCCTACATGCTGCTCGCGTCGATGGGAGCCTGAGACCTTTCATGACCACAAAATCCTCCTCGCTGTCGTCTCTCTTCGATATCCGCGCCGGGCTCCTCCCCGCCGCCACGCTGTTGCTTGTCGTGTTCCTGGTGCTCCCGGTGCCCGCGTTCATTCTCGACGTCGGCTTCATCACCAACATCATGATCTCGCTCGCGGTGCTGATGGTCGCGCTCAATGCGTCGAAGCCACTCGACTTCTCGAGCTTCCCGACCGTGCTGCTGTTCGCCACCCTGCTGCGTCTCGGCCTCAACGTCGCCTCGACCCGCGTCGTGCTGGTCAACGGGCATGAAGGCGGCGACGCGGCGGGCGACGTAATCGAGGCCTTTGGCACGATGCTGATCGGCGGCGACTATGTCGTCGGCCTGTTCGTCTTCGCGATCCTGATGATCATCAACCTGGTCGTGATCACCAAGGGTGCCGGCCGCGTGTCCGAAGTCAGCGCGCGATTCACCCTCGACGCGCTGCCCGGCAAGCAGATGGCGATCGACGCCGATCTCGGTGCCGGCCTGATCACGCCCGAAGAAGCCAAGCAGCGCCGCGTCGACGTCGCCACCGAAGCCGATTTCTACGGATCGATGGACGGTGCCAGCAAGTTCGTGAAGGGCGATGCCATCGCCGGCGTCCTGATCCTCGTGATCAACATCATCGGCGGGATCATCCTTGGCGACATGGCCATGGGCGATGCCGCCTCGACCTACACCATGCTCGCGATCGGCGATGCGCTGGTGGCGCAGGTCCCGGCGCTGCTGCTCTCGATCGCCGCCGCGGCGATCGTCACCCGCGTGTCCTCGCCCTTTGACCTTCCGGGGCAGATCTCCTCGCAGTTCGGTTCGGCCAAGGCCTGGGTCCCGGTCGCCACGATTCTGGGCATCCTCGGCATCCTGCCAGGCATGCCGTCGATGGTGATCCTGCCCGCCGCCGCGGTCGCCAGCTATTTCGCGTGGAAGTTCTCGCGCCCGCAGCCGGTCGAGGAAGAGGCCGACGCAGAACCGGCGCCCAATCCCAACGTGATCCGCTGGACCGACGTCTCCGACGAGGCGCTGCTTGGGATCGAGGTCGGCTACGCGCTCACCTCGCTGGTCGACGAGCGCAAGGACGCGCCGCTGATGAAGCGGGTCACCGGCATCCGCAAGCAGCTCTCGAAGGAACTCGGCTTCGTGATCCCGCTGGTGCGGATCAAGGACGACCTGACGCTCGATCCCAATGACTATCGCCTCACCATCGGTGGCACCGTGATCGCCGAGGGCACGATCTGGCCGGAAGACATGCTCGCGATCGACAGCGGCGATATCGACGAGGAGATCGAGGGCCGCGTGTGCAAGGATCCGACCTTCGGCATGGATGCGCGCTGGATTTCGGCCGACAAGCGCTCCGAAGCGATCGTGCTCGGTTACACCGTGGTCGATGCCTCGACCGTGATGGCGACGCACCTCAACCACATGATCCGCCTCAACGCCTCGCAGCTGTTCGGGATGGATGAGGCCAAGATGTTGCTCGACGCGCTCAAGGAGCGTGCGCCCGAGCTGGTCGAAGGGCTCACCCCCCAGCCGCTGTCGCTGTTCGCGGTGTCGGCGATCTGCCAGGCGCTGCTGCGCGAAGGCGTGCCGCTCAAGGATTTCCGCCGCCTGTGCTCGGCGATGGTCGAAGCGACCGGCGACGGCACGACCGAGATCCCGCTGCTGGTCGAACGCGTGCGACAGAGGATCGGCTCGATCATCATCCAGGCGCTGGTCCCGGTCAGCATGCCGCTGCCCGTGGTTACGCTCGACCCGGAACTCGAGACCCTGCTGGGCCAGTCGATCAAGGTCGCCGGCGATGCCAGCTTCCCGATCGAACCGGGCCTCGGCCAGCGGATCCTGTCCGCGATCGAGGAATCGGCCGACCGGTTGATGCTGCGCCAGCAGAATTTTGCGCTCGTCACCTCGCCGCCCGCGCGCAAGGCGCTGTCGGACCTGTTGCGCCCGCGCTTCCCCGATACGCCGGTGCTCTCGTTCCGCGAACTGCCCGACGACAAGCCGGTCGAAGTGATCGCCACCGTCGGCGGCAGGGCCGAGGCGCAGAACCCGGGCCCGCGGCCCGCCGATCACAGCTTCACCGAGCTGTAAGGAGAGTCAGACGATGAATTTCCAAACCGCTGAAACGCTGACTTACGGCCGCGAACCCGCGCGCCTCGATCCGAACAAGCTGATCGAGGAAAACGTCCCGCTGGTGCGCAAGATCGCCTGGCATGTCGCCGGTCGCGCCCCTTCCACGATCGAGGTCGAGGACCTGATCCAGATCGGTATGATCGCGCTGATCGAGGCCGCGCGTCGCTACGAGGAGCAGGGCTACCAGTTCTCGACCTATGCCGGCACGCGCATTCGCGGGGCGATGATGGATTACCTGCGCTCACAGAGCAATCTGTGTCGCTCGGCGCTCGATTTCCGCCGCGACCTGCGTCTCGCGCAGGACAAGCTGCGCACGCGATTGGGGCGTGAAGCCTCGGAAAGCGAGCTGGCCGGGGAACTGGGCTTGGCGCCGGAGGAATTCCTCGCCCGTGTCGACCAGGCGGCCGACGTGCAGATGGATTCGATGGACGAGGTCTATTCCGAGCACAGCATCTGGTTCGCTTCGGAGGAAGAAGATGCCGAGGTCGCGATCGAACGCTCGCAGCTCGAGGCGCTGGTGCGCGATGGGATCGTTGGCTTGCCCGAGCGCGAGCAGATGGTGCTGCAGCTGTTCTTCATCGAGGAACTCAACCTCGAGGAAATCGGCGCAGTGCTCGATGTGACCGCGGCGCGGATCTGCCAGATCAAGAAGTCGGCGCTCGACCGGTTGCGAAAGCGCCTGTCCGGCTACGCCTGAACCCTTCAATTAGATTCCGTCATGCCCGTGCGCGCGGGCGACAACGGAAAGCGGCCCCCAGGACATCCCCGACCACGAAGGATCGGGAATGCCCCGAAGGGCCGCCATGCGTTTCGGCTATCTCCGCGATTAGCGGATCAGGCTGAGGACGCCCTGCTGGCTCTGGTTGGCCTGCGCGAGCATCGCGGTCGACGCCTGGCTCAGGACCTGAAACTTCGCGAGCTGCGTCGATTCGGCCGAGAAGTCGGCGTCCTGGATGCGGCTGCGGCTTTCCGACAGGTTGGTGACGCGGTCGGTCAGGCTCGAGACCGTCGCTTCGAGACGGTTCTGCGATGCACCGAGGTTCGCCTGCGCGGTGGTGACCGTGGTCAGCGCCGTGTCGAGCGCGGTGAGCGCAGCAGCGGCACCGGCTTCGGTGCTGATGTCGAGCGCGTTCACGCCGAGCGCGGTGGCGTCGACGTCGGTCAGCGCAACGGTGACCTGTTCACCGGCCTTCGAGCCGGTCTGGATCGCGATCGAGGCATTGGTGCCGTCGAGCAGCTTGACGCCGTTGAACTCGGTGCGGCCCGACACGTCGCCGATCTGGCCGATCAGTGCGGTGACTTCCGCCTGCAGGTTCGTGCGGTCGCCGGCCGAGAGCGTGCCGTTGGCCGACTGCACCGACAGTTCGCGCATCCGCTGCAGCATGTTGGTGATTTCGTTCATCCCACCTTCGGCGGTCTGGGCGAGGCTGATGCCGTCATTGGCATTGCGCATCGCCATGTTCAGGCCCTTGACCTCGGAGGTCATGCGGGTGGCGATGGCGAGGCCGGCGGCATCGTCGCTGGCCGAGTTGATGCGCTTGCCGGTCGACAGGCGTTCGATCGCCTGGGACAGGCCCACTTCGGCACGCGAGGAGGCCGTCGAGGCCCGCATCGCGGATACGTTGGTTCCGATAACAGTCATGTCGTTTCCTTCTTCGGTTTGTGGTCGCCCGTCCAAGAGGGTGGCTTCCGAATTCGATAACGGCAGCGAGAACTGGACCTTAAAAAAAATCGCGCGCGCCGCTCACCCGGAATTAACCATACATCCAAACCGCTCGTGATGCGGCGCAAGCTTCTGACAAGCCTATAAAAAACAGCCATTGCCCAAACGAAAACGCCCGCCGGGATTAACCGACGGGCGTCCTTCGAGACAGCCGGCGGGGAAGCCGGCGGAATTCTTCCGCGCGTTAGCGGATCAGGCTCAGCACACCCTGCTGGCTCTGGTTGGCCTGGGCGAGCATCGCGGTCGATGCCTGGCTCAGGACCTGGAACTTCGCGAGCTGCGTCGATTCCGACGAGAAGTCGGCGTCCTGGATGCGGCTGCGGCTTTCCGACAGGTTGGTGACGCGGTCGGTCAGGCTCGAAACGGTCGCTTCGAGGCGGTTCTGCGAGGCACCGAGGTTCGCCTGCGCGGTGGTGACCGTGTTGAGCGCGGCGTCGAGCGACGACAGCGCAAGGTTCGCACCGGCGACCGTGCTGATGTCGATCGCGGACACGGCGGTCGTGCCGTCGGTCAGCGCGCCGGCCGTGACGTTCGAAAGCGCAACGGTGACCTGCTCACCGGCCTTCGAACCGGTCTGGATCGCGATCGAGGCATTGGTGCCGTCGAGCAGCTTGACGCCGTTGAACTCGGTGCGGCCCGACACGTCGCCGATCTGGCCGATCAGCGCGGTGACTTCCGCCTGCAGGTTCGTGCGGTCGCCGGCCGAGAGCGTGCCGTTGGCCGACTGCACCGACAGTTCGCGCATGCGCTGCAGCATGTTGGTGATTTCGTTCATCCCGCCTTCGGCGGTCTGGGCGAGGCTGATGCCGTCATTGGCATTGCGCATCGCCATGTTCAGGCCCTTGACCTCGGAGGTCATGCGGGTGGCGATGGCGAGGCCGGCGGCGTCGTCGCTGGCCGAGTTGATGCGCTTGCCGGTCGACAGGCGTTCGATCGCCTGGGACAGGCCCATTTCTGCCCGCGAGGAGGCCGTCGAGGCCCGCATCGCGGAAATGTTGGTTCCGATAACAGTCATGTCGTTTCCTTCTTCGGTCTAGAGGCAGCATGGAACTTCCAGCGGCTACGATAAGACTAACGGCATCAGCGCAGACGACTTAAACGAAATATTTGATTTCATTAAATATTTCTTGCGGACGCAGGAAAAGCGCCCACCGGTATTCCGGTGGGCGCCCTTCGAGATGGTCGGCGCCAAGCGCCGACCGGGGGATCGGATCAGCTGATGAGCTTGAGCACACCCTGCTGGCTCTGGTTGGCCTGGGCGAGCATCGCGGTCGATGCCTGGCTCAGGACCTGGAATTTCGCGAGGTTCATCGATTCGGCCGAGAAGTCGGCGTCCTGGATGCGGCTGCGGCTCTCCGACAGGTTCGTAATCCGGTTGGTCAGGCTCGAAACGGTCGCTTCGAGGCGGTTCTGCGAGGCACCGAGATTGGCCTGCGCGGTCGTGACCGTGGTCAGCGCGGTATCGATCGCGGTCAGCGCGGCATCGGTATCGACATTGCCCGGCGTGGCGCTGTCGCCGATGACGAGGGCGTTGACGCCGAGCGTGGCGGCGGTGACGTCGTAGGTCGAGATCGTCACCACTTCACCAGCCGACGACCCCGTCTGGATGTTGAGCGTACCGGCGGCGTTGAGCACGTTGACACCGTTGAAGTTGGTGCGGTTGGCGACGTCGTCGATCTGCGAGACCATCGCGGTGAACTCGACTTGCAGGTTGTCGCGGTCGCCATCGCTGAGCGTGCCGTTCGCGGCCTGAACGGCCAGTTCGCGCATCCGCTGCAGCATGTTGGTGATTTCGTTCATGCCGCCTTCGGCGGTCTGGGCCAGGCTGATGCCGTCATTGGCGTTGCGGCTGGCCATGCTCAGGCCGCGCACTTCCGAAGTCATGCGGGTGGCGATGGCGAGGCCGGCGGCATCGTCGCTGGCCGAGTTGATGCGCTTGCCGGTCGACAGGCGTTCGATCGCCTGGGACAGGCCCATTTCGGCGCTGGTCGAAGCGGACGATGCGCGCATCGCGGAGATATTGGTTCCGATAACAGTCATGTGATTTCCCCTATTCCAGTATTCGTAGTCTCGAAGGTGATCCGGACTGCTGCCCGGTTCGGAAGGGGTAACGGTCGCTTGCCGGATCGATTAAATCCCACCGCCAAGAAAAATCGAATTTTTTGAAAGCGTCAGAATATTGACGCTCGCTCGACGGTCCGTTGACGGAACCGGCAATGCTTATCTTTATAGGGGTGGCAAAAAGCGGCTGATTTTTGCCGTTCGACCGGTTTGGCACGGTGCATGCATAATTTCCCCTGCTCGCTTCCACGAATTGGAGCCGACAGGGGAATTCGAATGAAGAATGCCAAGACCGAAATCAGCACCGGCGCCAAGGCAATGCTGCCTTCGCTCGAGGCCCATCTCAACGGGGTCCTGATCGAGACCGCGCCGGTGGGCACTTCGGAGGCCTCGCCGCGCACGCGGCCGGTCCGCATCCTCACCGACGCCGAAATGGCGGACGCCTCGCATCGCGACATCGTGATCGACTTCCGCGACGGTCCGCCCGAATATCGCCCCGCGACCAACGGCCAGCCGGTCCGCATCGCGTTCGGCCAGGACGACATGGTTCTGGGTCACGCGCTGATCGCCGAAACCGCGCGCGGTGCCGGTCCTGCCGTCGGCGAACCGAAGAGCGCCGATTTGATGCGCTTCGCCGCGCGGGTCGCCGGGAGCAATGCCTCGGTCCTGATCCAGGGCGATACCGGTGTCGGCAAGGAAGGCATGGCGCGCTTCGTCCACACGCAGAGCGTCCGCGCCGACAAGCCGTTCGTCGCGGTCAATTGCGCGGCGCTGCCCGCGACGATGGTCGAGGCGATGCTGTTCGGCCACCGCAAGGGTGCCTTCACCGGCGCCTCCAACGAGAGCGAGGGCCTGTTCCGCGCCGCCGACGGCGGCACGCTGTTCCTCGACGAGATCACCGAGCTCCCGCTCGAACTGCAGAGCAAGCTGCTCCGCGCGCTGCAGGAAGGCGAAATCCTTCCGGTGGGCGAAACCATGCCGGTCAAGGTCGACGTGCGCATCGTCGCCGCCGCCAACCGCGATTTCCGCAGCGAAGTGGCCGAGGGGCGCTTCCGCGAAGACCTCTATTGGCGCCTCAACGTGATGGCGATCGAGATCGAGCGCCTGTCCGCGCGCCGCCAGGACGTCCGCGCGATCGCCGCCGCGGTGCTGATCGGCCTGCAGGAAGGGCAGAGCGATTTCGCCTGGATCGAGGCCAAGGCGCTGACCCGACTGATGGACCACGACTTCCCCGGCAATGTCCGCGAATTGTGCAACATGATCCAGCGCGCGATCGTGCTGCGCGACGGCAACATGATCGGGGTCGAGGACCTCGGTCTCTCGGCCCGGGCTGCAACGCCTGCGCCGAAAACCGCCAAGCCCGCAGCGACCGGCCCGCGCCCCGACCCGATCCCGGCGGCGGGATCGCGCCGCATCGTGCGTGGCCGCGACCTGCAGAGCAGCGCGCGTGCCGCCGAATTCGAGGCGATCGAATGCGCGCTCGAGGAAACCGGTGGCAACCGTCGCCGCGCCGCCGAGATGCTCGGCATATCCGAACGCACGCTCCGCTATCGCCTCGCCGATATGCGCGAACTCGCCGAAGCCGCCTGAGGGAGACTGATCCATGGAATCGATCACCAGCAACCTGCTCGCCGC